>Ga0181363_1000100_pt1 | contig 24991 bp, 43 predicted proteins | sample Fa13NDMLBSN_FD_130109 | JGI IMG/M metagenome (GOLD analysis project Ga0181363, IMG submission 130109) | Freshwater viral communities from Lake Michigan, USA - Fa13.ND.MLB.S.N | ecosystem: Environmental > Aquatic > Freshwater > Lake | place: USA: Michigan | collected 2013-09-23
AATTCTTCCAGTTCCAGCGGGTCATCGCGCTCATCTAGCGCCTGTGGATAACCTTTGGCAATCCAGCAAACCTTGCCGGTGCGCTTGTTCCAAATCTCATACACCTTGGCTTTTTTGTCATAGGTGTTTTTGGCGGTCATTGGATTTTTAGCATCCATGTCCGTGTTGCTGCTATCCAAGCCCACGTTCTTGAAGACATCGCCAAAACGCTCAATGCCTTCGTCTTTGGTCATGTAGACGGCGCGGGCCACCCACCATACTTCGTCCCATGTGCGGGCAGGGCTATGCAAGAAATCTGTCCAATAGACGTAATCGATGGGGCTGTGCGCCGCATCAATGCGCTCGGTTGGCTCTTCTTGGGCATCGTAAATCTGAGCCTCGCCTGGCTCTTCCATCATGCCTTCGCCCATTTCGGGCTGTTCATTGACGATTACTGGCTCATAGCGAATCCACGCCGTACCACGCCCAGGCAGCAATCGGTCTTCTACCGCGCCACGCATGGCATGGTCAAAGTCGCCAAATTGGGTGGTTTCGTACTCCATGACCCGTTCCAGCATCGTGGATGCCAGCCGACCTACGGGGTCTTGATCCATGTAGCGGCGGGAAACTTCGGGCTTGGCCTGCCTGCCGTACAGCGCAGGAAACAGCACTTGGATGTTCGACCACAGGATGTTGTAACGAACACGGGGCATTTCTACCGCATCACGCTCATCCCGATAGCGTTTAACAATCTTATGACCGCGCTTTTCCCACTTGTCAAAGACCTTTTGCGCCGCTTCGATTTGGTCGTGCCAGTACGGGCCAGGGTTTTCACCCTCATATGCGCCGGTTTCTTCGTAGGCCATTAGTTACCCGATGCAAAGAAGAATGTCACATCTAACGTGCCGCCCTCGGTTGCGTATAGGCTTGAACCAACATTAGCAGGGAATCGGTGAAACCCAATGGCTGGGGTAATCGTGCCGGACATGACCGTGCCGCTTGCGCCGCCGTCTCGGAGCACCAAAGTGCCGGCATTGGTGTTGTTGACGTAAAAACCAAGCAATTGGCACGGGCCTGTTGTGACTGCGCCTGTTTCTGTGATGTTTTTGTATGCCCCGACTTCTGCTACTGGCTGGCTCATATTCGTTCTCCACGATGATGTTGAGTGTCAAAATCCCACAATTCATCCAAGGTGATTGTTTGGATGGTCTTGCCCTTGGGCGGCGTTTGATCTCTTGCCTCTTGCCTGTAGGCGACTGCAAGCATTCTAAAGGCATCCGCTGGGTGTGAGCACCAATCATGGCGGGGATTTTGTCGAAATGCCTTTTTGTCCTCGTCGTATTCCCGCTGATATTGGCGCAATGCTTCCAGCCCATCCTCACAGCTTGGGTCGAAATAGCACCGTGGCAACACCATCCTGACCGCTTGAATGCCGTCTTGGATGCCAATCTCAGGCACGATTGCCAGCTTGCTCATGCCGCCAAGGTGCGCCGCAAGCTGTTCCACGATGGATTTGCCGCCCGATGCCAGCGTTTTTGCCCGCGCATCATGCGGTAGGTAATGCTTGGTGTACCGATAGCCCTTGTCGATGACCACTTGGGCTATGTCCTCAATGCCTGCGCCGCTGACGGCGTAATAGTCCATGACCCTAATCTCGCCTCGAATCACTTGGTAAAACCAAATGGCGGTGTCATCTCGATAGCCCAAGTCCCATGCGGTGTAGACCGGCGCATCAGGGTCAAATGGCAATTCCCTTATCCGGCCTTCGTCCTGCGCCAAACGCATCTCTTGCCCATAGAAAGCGCCCATGATTGCCGCATCAAAGCTGCATTCATATTCTTGGTCGTATTGGTCTTGGCTCAATTGCGCCCGTGCCGCCTCCAGTTCAGAGTCAGGCAAGATTTTGCTCACAGTCGCCGGTAACCGCAGCAGAAACCAATCCGGCGTGTTTTGGCTAACCTTGTAGATGTCGTGAAACTGATTTTTACCCTTGGGTGTGCCGCCAAACACCGCCCAACCCAGCCGGTCAGACAGCGTAGGCCGGATTACATTGCCCCAAACGCTAGGCCGAAAGTCGCCGTATTCGTCAAGATAGACCCCATTGAAGCCCATCCCGCGCATGGCATCAGCGTTGTCGCCGCCAAACAGCATGATTTTTGCGCCATTGATGAGTTCTACCGATAAATCGGATTCATTGCTAGAACTGGTGATGGGCGCGGCGTAATACTTGAGGTAGTCCCATGCCACCCGCTTGGCCTGGCTGCGGAATGGGGCAATGTACGCATACTGTGCGCCTCGGTGACCCTCTGTGATTGCCCGCTTAATCACATCGTTGATTGCCGCCACGGTTTTACCGGCTCTTCGGTGGGCAACCAAACATGACCAGCGGGTCGTGCGGTTGTGGAACGGCATAAATGCGTCCCGAGGGCTGTAGGGCAGGATTATTTCCCGCTTGCCCATGTCACCACCATTTCCACCGGCCCTTGGTCAGCGCCTGTGACCTCAGTCCTTGCCAACTTGGGCACATGGTATTCCACCACCGATTGGAACAGTTCAAACGCCTTTGCCGGATTGGGCTTGATGTCATAGTCAGGATCGCCGTATGCGACCTTATCGAGCCAATCGGTCAATCTATGGGCATTGTCATTGACGAACAGCGCAATCGCCTCACGCGCCTCTTGCGTTAGCTTGTTGGGCGTTCCTGCCGTGCGACCACCATACTTTGGTCTAGTTTTATTTACTTTAGATTCAGCAATCATATAAAACCCATTCTTTATGGTTTTTTTGCATTACGTTCTAAGATTGTCATGCTTTTTTCTTCGCCAGGGAACACAACAAAGTTGCGTGTGCCTTTTGCAACACTGCGTGACCCTGCATCTAAGTATTGAACACCTGGGATGCCCATCTCTTTCAATTGCTGCGCTACAGCAGCCGGTGAATCGTCTAGGCCCTTCATGCGTCTTTCAAACGCAATGGCTTTCAATGTTTGCTCACCAGTTCCAAAACTACCGCCTATTTCTTTCTGATATCGCAAAAGAATGTCTTGAACTGCTTTTGGCTGTTCGCTTAAATGCTTATCAAAATCCAGCATCTTTGCTATCTTCTCGTCCGGTAAGTCTACTTTGTACAGGTTGCCGGTGTTGCGAATTACGTTAGCGGTGTTTTCTATTTCTGCGGGCGGTAGACCAGCATCTTTTGCAAAAGCCCTGAACGCGCTTTCGCCACCATTTTTACGCCAATATTTGGCAACATCACCCAATGGCCCTTTTGCCGTTGAAAGTTGTTCAGCATAGCCTCGAGCAACATTAGGGCTTTCCGCAGTGTAAATGCCATGTCCAAAAGCCTGTGCGCCTTCACCTGTACCAATTTTGCTTGCGTCAAACTCGCCTAGCGGATTCTTTGGTGTAGGTGGAAATGTATGCGGGGAACCGTGATACACATCCAATGGCAGGATGCCGCCGGTGTTCACCATGTATTGCTCGGCAAGCTGTCCAGCTTTTGGCGCAACAAACCGGCCCGTTTCCACTGCGCCTTTGCCAACCATGCGGGCGGCTGGAGCCACCATAGGCGCAACCGTCAGCGCAGCACCAATGGTTTCGTCCTTTGGGCGGTAGGTCATGCCCTTGCCTGTTCCAATCGCATTGCCATAAGACAAGGCATCGGCGGTCTTTTGGACATCGCCAATCCCAAGCAAATCCAGCACTTTATTGCGATTTGCCGCTAAAAAGTCCATGCCAGGCACACCTAGGCGAGGCATCTCGGGCAGCTTATAGGCCATGCCCAACAAGTCGGCAACACCGCCCAACACCGGATTTCTTGGCGTGGGCTTTATTGTTCCGCTTAAAGCGGCAGCCAATTGTTGATTGTCAGCCATGCGTGTCTTTCATATGAATCAAGCCGTTAAGCATTCGGCTCTTGGTGTTCATCCACGGTTTACTGTAATCACAATTAGCGTAATGGTCAAATTCGGGAATTCCCAGCGTGTAGTGGGCAATCTTTGTTCGCAAATGGTCGTGTTCGCCCACCAGCACGTTCCATTCCCTTGGCAATTCGCCAATCAATGAGTCGGGCAACCATTGGAATCGGTGCAATTCTTCGCCGCTGGATTCCTCAATGAATTCCGGTGTCAGCACCTTGTTGCGGCTATGTTCACAGTTCCACAGCACCACGCTTGACCAGTTTTTCCTTGGATAGTCGCCATTTCGGGCTTCCATCGGTGTGCCAATGTACTTTCTTGGGTGTTTGGTCTGATAGTCGTGCTTGACCACTTGGACGGCATAGCGCGGGTCAAACAGGCTTTCTAGGTCTTCAATGTCTGCCAGCATGAGCATATCGCTGCCATCCAAAAAGATAGCCTTGCCTTGGTATCCGCACAGAAATGGGACTAGAAACCGCTGGTAAGTGAATGCGTTTGTACCGTCCCGCTGCTTGCCCGATAAGGGCGTGATGCTGACCAGCCCCTTAGTGCGCTCTATGACCGATTGGCAGAATACATGGTAGCCCACGGCTTCCCGAGGGTCGTATCCTGCAAATATGCGGATCATTTGAGGGTCAGTTTGTAAATAGTAGAGTCCACCAGCGCGGCGATTTCGTCCACGATGTTTTGCAATTGGCTGTCATCCGGCAGTGCCACGCGATTTTTCTCAATAAACGCTTTCATGCTTGCCATGTACTTTTGCGGGTCTTTGGCATTGTGGAAGTTTTCGGGGTAATCCTTAATCTTTTCATACCCGCCGTTGTATGCCTCGGCAAACTGGTCGGTCAGTTCCACAATCTCGGTGTAATACGCGCCCAATGCCATGTGCACCGCAAAGCTGTCGGTTGACAAATGCATGAAATAGGTGACCGTGCCGCTGTGCAGCATGGTTGAAATGAAATCCGCAACATTCTTTTTCATAGCGCCACCTCTAAAACCCCATTGTAAGGCAATGGAACGTCTTTAGGCCATTGTCCGGTGCTTGTCAATGCGTCCACCGTCTTTTGGTGCGCTTGATTCCATAGCTGCTGGCGCTCATTCTTGTCCAAATTTGCGCCTTGGTCAATCTCATAGTGGCAATGTAAGCACAGCGCAGCCACCAAATTATCGTCGGCCTTGATGCCCCGACCCTTGCCGCCGCCCCAATTTGTGTGTGCGGCCTGCACCATTTGCCCCGATCCGCAGCATTGGCAATCAAGGCTTGCCACTAATTTCAGCAGCTTTTTGCTTCTGACGTACTCGTGTTTTTGTAGCAATTACAGTCTCCAAAGTGGTGAATCGATGCATATTGGCGCACTCTATCCGGCGGCGGCGGCTGTTGTTTTCATCTGCGCGGGTTTCTTTAACCACAGTCCATGCGCCACATTCGGGGCACTTCATTCGTCTACAAAAGCGCGGAATTTCACGCCCTGTTGTGTGCCAAAGGCTGTGGATAACTCAATCAGTTCGGTCATTTCCGGCACGGTCATTTTGCTAGTACGCGCACCAATTACGACAAAGCCGCCTTCAATGCCAGGCACAACCTTTTGTTTTTTAAGCGCAGCGGTCAAAACGTCTTTCCATTCGTCTTTTGTCAGCTTAACACCGTACCACACAACTTGCTGGGCAATGTCTTCAAGATTTGCCCACATCATGCGGTTTTGGTTAAGGCTTCTCATCTACGCACCTAATCATGTCTAAAGCCGCCTGTGGGCTGTCAACCCTGCATAACGTACCACCGGCCCAATTTTGGAAAAAGTCGGCTTGTAGGCCCGTAAAACGCGCTTTACTGTTGGTTTTGACTTCCATCAAAAATGTGTGCCCTTTGTATCCAACCAAAAGGTCAACCGGTAAGCCAATGATGTAAACCCATGCGCCAGCATTTCGCAATGCGGCACAAATTTCGGCTTGATTTGCGTCAACCCTTGCGGCGTGTCTCATGCATTGCCCCATTGATCAGCCATAGCAACCGCAATGCCTTTGTAGGTTGTGCTTCGTAGTTTCCAGCGGTCAGGGCTGGGCGGCAACTTGTGAATCCGCGCCTCTCTGCCGTCCACAATGTCTGTCGGCATTAGCTTTGGCAAATTTTTGAGCCATAAGCACGTTGCTTTGGTTTCTCCATGTCCAAATTGCCACGGCTGAATGATTTGGTCAGGCTTGCGAATGCGTGAAGAAATAACGCTGATTGGGTTTTCCAAGGCAATGCGTGAAATTGGTGCGTCCATCAACAATTGCACAAATGCCAAGGCTTCGGCTTGTTCTGCCGTTTTTTTGTAAAACCATTTTGCACCGGATACAGCCAAATGGGTACATGGCGGGTGGGCAATCATCAAATCCCATCCATCACCAATGATGTCTAACACGCTGCCTTGATAGTGCGGTCCAGGCGCATCAGTAGGCAACAAATCACATGACATTGCATTGTGGCCTTTGGCAATAAATGCGTTTCGCACCGTTCCGCTGTATTCGCAAGCTACTAAAACTCTCATTTTTTCACCTTTGCAATCAGTTCGGCAATCCTGGCCTTGTTCTTTGCCCGCTGTTCGGCGGTCAGTTCGTTGCCCAATCGCAAGACCGGCGGCTCAACATAGCTGCGGCGCAACAAATTGATCCATTGCGGCAGCGTAGGCGGGTCTTCCGGCAAGTTCTCTAGCGCCCGCTTAATCGTTGCCGCGCTGAAACCCGCCATCTTGTCAGCCCAATGATTCATGGCGTTCATCACACCGGCATCCGACCCGTCCGGCAACGTCTGACCGGTCTTCCACATATTCATAAATCGAGTCCCGTAATGGCCTTGCAGGGCCGCGAACAGCCGCTGAATCCAGCCATCAGGTAATTTTGAGGACATTGAAGTTCCTTTCGTCACCAAAGATGGCCCTAGCTGCGCCCATGTTCTTGTCTTGCTGTGATGGTTGAGACTGCATCCATTCGGCCTTAAAGCCCGTCCAGCCCCTCGCACAACAAATTGACAATGCCGTCTGTAGGCTTACCGCAGCTTTGTCTGCTTCGCGCTGTATGCCGTCTATGGCTGTTTGGGTAACCGCCGCCTTTTTTGCTTTCCTTAATTTCAACCAATCCTGCCAAACCATTTCCGTCACGCCCTCGGGCGGGGCGACTGTATTCTTTTGTATTGTTGAAGGTTTAGATGATGGTGAAGGTGAAGGTGAAGGTGATGTGCCATCTGCCGAGCATTGCTCGGGCATTGCTTGTAGCATGCTTGGAGCATTATTTTTGTTCCATCTAGCGTTCGCTCCAGCCTTTCCCCTCTTGGAATTGGATTGCTTGTTGTGATTTGCTTTCTGCATTTCACTCTCAACTCGCGTCTGCACCCAATGCCCGCTAGATAATTGGAAAAATCCTTCAAGCATGCTACGAGCATTGCTCCAAGCATCGGGTGATAGCCTAGTGATTTGCGCTAAAACCGCATCGTTATCAGGTGGAGCGCCATTTTTCCAATAGTCCATAAGCAGCAATAGGTAAGCCCCATGCTGCTCTGTAGTCAATCGGGAAGTAGCGGAAAGATAGTCTGCCACATACAGCGGCATCCAAATATCGACTTTATTAGCCATTTCAACCTCACATCGTCGGTTCGCATCACTGAAAGAGACATCGGCAGGACGGTGATGAATCGTCTTTTCCCCCGCTAAAGGTAGCCGCGCCCAATGCTATATCAAAACCACTCAGGCCGCAAATTTTTAAGCTGCCACAGCCGCGCTTGGGGAACATTTTTCCATTGGCTGATTGCTGACAAGCTGATGCCCAACAGTTCAGCCAGCGCCTTGCGTGAGGTTGCTTTCTTAATAAGTTCCTGTTTGGTCATCCTGCGATTGTAAGCTGTCTTATGGGGCTAAAAATTAGGGTTATCCCCTAAAAAATATTTTTATTTAGCTTGTTTTCCGTGGTTAAGCTGGCTTACAATGCATCTAACCCGCACACATTGCAGCGGTCTTTTTAGGAAAGTCAAATGACACACGAAACTTGGGACAGCATCATCACAGCGGCAGCCATTGCCATCATTAGCTACACCATTGGCTACTTTGTTGGAGGTGGTCTGTGAACACTATCCAATTCACTTACGAAAACGCGGTTTTTGACATTGAATACGAAGTCAGCCGCCTTGATGAGCCTATGGAAACATGGGTGAACATTTGGTCTATCAAACACAAGGGCGTTGAGTTCCTCGACATCTTGAGCAAAGAATTGCTGGCTTGGATGGAAGAGCAACTTAGTACCAAACTGTTGGGGGATTAAATGGCTATTGTTAACAGCACACACGAAGTTGAATGGGACAGGATGGGCAATGGCGAATTTGCCAAGCTGCTTGTCGAATACGAATGGAACACCGATACCGATTCCCTTGTGATTTGCTCTGTGGTCTATGAGGGTTTGGAATGGATTGATTACCTCAATGCAGCAACCCGCAACTACTTGCGCCAGTACATGAAAGAAAGGCTTGAAAAATGAATTCCGCTGAAATTATCAAAGATTGTGAAGACCGCGCCAATGCTTACAGCACCGACCGTTGCGATCGGCTGGCTTACGAAGTCGGATGTTTGCGGCATCACATTTGGCAGTTATGCAAAGAAATGGAATACGCTGTGGAAGAAATCAGCACTATTGAAAAGATTCTGATGGGAGAACGCGCATGAAATATCTACTATGCCTTGCGCTGGTAGGCTGCGCCAGCGAACCGCCCATGACCGAACAGCAATTGGTAATGGACAAGAAAATCCAATCAATGGGCCGGTCTGAGGTCATTGATGCTGTCAAACAATGTGAGACATCCGGCTTGCGGGCAATCACAGTGTTTGGCAAGCGCAAGATCAATGGCTACACCGCCGAAACCATTGTTGATGTCACTTGTGGCCCACGATATTACTGATGCAAAAAATTAGGAGCATAAAAATGGACGACCATGTAAAACCTGACCGTGAATTGGAAGAATACGAATGCCCCGAATGCGGGCGAGATTGTGGGCAAAAAGTCAAAGGCGAAGTTGGCACTTGCTGGCACTTTTATTGTGAATATTGTGGAATTGATTTTGGGGGTGACTTATGAAAGTTTACAAAGCAATCAACAACGTCCAGGCTGACTTGTCAGTGCTTGGCATTACAAAAGACCGCCGCAATATGCAAGGCAGCGGTTACAACTTTCGGGGCATTGATGATGTCTACAACACCATTGCACCATTGTTGTCTAAACACGGGCTTTGCATTCTTCCACGGGTCTTATCGCGGGAATGTGTGGAGCGCGTATCGCAAAAAGGCGGGGCATTGTTTTATGTCACCGTGGACGCTGAATTTGATTTTGTGTCTGCTGAAGATGGCACTAAGCACACCGTCAAAACCTTTGGCGAGGCAATGGACAGCGGCGATAAGGCTACCAACAAAGCCATGTCTGCTGCCTACAAATACGCTTGTTTCCAAGCATTCAGCATTCCAACCGAATCGGACAATGATGCGGATGCACACACGCACACGCCAGCGCCAAAGGTTTCAGCGACCAAGACTGACCTTGTGCCGCCAAGCCGCATGGCAGTCGTTGCAGATGTTGCAGCAGCCATTGATGAGCGCATGAGCGCCAATGACCTAATCGGTGCGTTTGAAGAATATTTGGGCATCACCGATGTGGAAGAAAAAACCGCTTTGTGGGGAATGCTTGACAGCAAAACCCGCAGCAGCATTAAAAAACACGCCGAATCACTTAAAGGGTAATCATGTCAAAAACCAAAATGGAAGTCACTTGTATCGTCGGCAGCTACACCAATGCCGATGGTCAACAAAAGAACCGCTACCAGCGCATTGGGTCAATCATCCAAACGCACAAAGGCGAAATGCTTAAGCTGGATGTGATTCCGCTAAAAGAGGGCGGCTGGGACGGCTGGGCATTTTTGAATGAGCCGCGCCCACGCGATGACAAATATCAAGGTTTGCCAAAGGAGAATGATGATGACATTCCGTTCTAGAAATACCGATCCGGTAACAAGCCATATGGCGGCGGCGCAAGCCGATGACCTTGCCAAAGATCACGCCATCATCATTGTTGATTGCCTGCAAAAGTACGGGGCGCTTGGCAAGGACGGCATCATGCTGCTGTCTAAGCTGGACAAGAATCAGATTAGCCGCCGGTTGCCCGAATTGGAACGCCAGGGGCTAATTAAGCAAACGGGCCAGTTGGTCAAATCACTGTCTAACCGTTTGGAACGTGAATGGGCATTTCAACCACAACAGAGGCCATTGATATGAGACTGATTGAAACCATCTTTGCGTTGATTGGCGTATGCGCTACCGTTACGGTAATGTTCTTTTATGTTGGATACACCCTTTACAACCCGCCGTGCAACAGCCCGCTGGCAATCTTTGCGAGGGTCTGCAAATGACACCAACACCCAAACTGCGATTTGTTGAGCGCCTTGTGCCAATGCCTGAGCATGGCGGCTACCTAAAAACAGTCCGCATCCTCCAGCAATGGTGGGAAAAATCAGTAACTATCAATCTTGGCTGGACTGGTGACATGCCTTTGCGTAAAGCAGAGGGCGAATGGCGCGATGTACCACTTGAGGAAGAGCAACTATGAACGACGATGATGACTTTTTTATTGACGCGCTGAAAACCTTGTTTGGAGTTGTATTTGTGGTGCTAATTGCGGTCACCGTTGGCCTTGTTGTGTGGGAGTTGATGGCATGATTCAAGTCATTTTTGTTCCCATCTTGTTTGTCTGCATGAATGGCAATTGCGAATTTATGCAAGCGCAAAACTGGTACAAATCAGAACAGCAATGCCGTGTTGCGGTAGATGCACAAAAAGAAAATCTGCAAAAGATGGCGCTTAAAGGCAACAGCATGATTACGTTGCTTGAGGGCACTTGCATCACATTAAAAAATGGAATGCTATGACCGGATATGACTCAAAGCGGCAAATGGCTTCGGACAAGGTGTTTGACCTTGATGGTCATGTAGTGGGGAAAGTGCGAAAGCCAAAACCAACGCAGGAGCAAAACACAATCACCTTCAGCACTAGTGCGGATTGGGTCATGCGGATTACCGCAGACAGGCGCATTGAGGTAAACGAGGGGGTTGAGGTGACCGAGGCCGCAAAGAAAGTGCTGGAGGCCTTGCAATCTATGCTGAAGCCAGCGCAGGAGCCTGTTGCATTTGATGAATTTTTAGAGTCGCAGGATTTTTACGAACTAATGCAAACATATCGGCATTGTTTAACTGACGCACTTTTGCCGTTTGAAGAAGTTAAAAACGCTCTACGCGCCGCCCACATAGGAAAAATGAAATGAGTTACATCGTTGCGGCATTGCCGCCATTGAAATGCTTTGTCAAGCGCGAGTTTTTGTACAACTTCACCAAAGGCCACGGCGAGTTAGAGCCAGCGATTTGGGTCAGCATCAAAGCCTTGCGCGGGCAAGTGTTTCGCATTGAATCGCTGTTGCCAGCTTACGGTGCGCTGTACGACAAGCTGCCTATCCACGCTTATGTGTGGAAAACAGATCACGGCAATTTGCCCATTGACTTTTTGCAATTGTGGGATTGCATGGGCTACCGGTTTACGGTGGTGGAAAAGATTGCCTTGCGTAATCTAGGCGTGAAATTCCTTGGCAAAGACAAGCAATGGCATCACGGCACATATCTTTTCACTGTGGATTTTTGCGCTGATGGGCAAGACTTGGACACCGGCTTTACAGAACAAGCCGAAGAACACAAATCGTTCAATTTCATGCGCCTTGAAAATGGGCAATTTGCTTGTCAGCCGAACAATCGCTGTCTTTGGTATGACCAAAGCCTTGTGCCAGCTGAGACAAAGTTTCCTGACTTCCAAGCCGCGCAGACTTTTTGGTCGGTCGATGGCACACGCAAATGGAGTGCTGGCGACGATTGGTTTTACAACATTGAGGAGAAGAACGGTGATTGACTACGCAAGACCCTGCATGAACGCTGAAAAAGCCCTCAAAGACGCGCATTGGGCCGTGTTGGACAACAAGACTGATTTGGCTATCAAATTGACCCTAGAGGCGCTTGTAGAGGTTTCTAAGATGCATTCCGCATTGGTGCATCAGGCCAGCATTGAATCCGCTGCTGATTTAACGTGATCCACTCGGGCCAGCCAGCCTTTGAGAAACTTCTGCTGGCTCGGGTTGTTGATTGCAAGACCTTTGTAAAAGCCTTGCTTTTGTTCAGCAAAATTAGCAAGTAGCCTTTGCTTGTTGGTCACAGCAACTTTGCCCAATGTGCCGCTGCCAATCACGCCGTCATCCACAGCCCCTACAGCCCGCTGAAGAAACTTTGCGGCGCGGCTGACCCCTGCATTGACCGCAAAGTCAAAAACAACGTAATCGACCGCTAGAGGCAAATCGTCGCCCTTTACCTTGTCCCAATACATGGCGCGGTAAAACGGCTTGACGGTTTCCTTTGTTAACGCCTTCATCTCGCCTGGCTTAATCTCGCGCCCAAGGTATGCGCCCCATGCGCCAATGGTCACGCCAAGGTTTGTTTCGCCGCCACGGTCATCAGGGTCGTTGACATAGCCGCCTTCAGCCTTGATAACGCGCTCAAACGATGCATCAAAATTTTCTTTCATTGGATTGGCTCCGATTTTGCAAGCAATTGGGTCTTAGCTTGGCTGCTGGCGCTAGAGCCAAAGTAGAAAGCCATTACGCCTGTCCATGCAGTTGCCAAACTTCCAAGCATCAACATCAGTGCGTCCGATGTCTTGAAATGCTCTGTCATCAGGCCAAGCAAAATCCCAAAAAATCCAATGGTCACAAACACCGCAAGAAGGGCTGGAATCCATGATTTTGTGGCAATTTGCATATCGCGGGCAGATTTTTTATCTTCGGCAATCAGCTTGGCAAAGTCCAAATTCATGGATTGCGCCTGCTTCTTCAATTCCAGTTCAGCAAGCTGGATGGATGCCACTTGTTCAGCAGTTAGCTTGCCGCTACTGATAACGTCTTGCACCTCATCAGGGCTGCATCCAATGGCTTTGGCAATAGCAGATACAGCCATGCCTGCCAATGGGCCACCAAGGGCTGTGGCAACCGTTGGGGCAATCGTTTTTAACCAATCCATGATGCGTTCCTTTCAAGAAATAAAACTGTGAAAAAGTAGCTAAGACCGATGGCAACAAGAAAAATCACAATCCAAAACACCATGCTTGCAGTTTCCATGATTTGCTGGCGTTTTTTGGCTTTGGCAAGGGCTTCTTCCATTTCGGCTTTTTTGCGTTTTTGAATGATGTTGTTGCGTTCTAATAAAACGCCTTCCCATACATCGGCATTGCCTGACCATATCAGCGTGTTCTTGAGTTCTGTTTCGGCCTCTGCAAGCTGCTTGGCCTGCATGACTGTCTCTAGCGCCTGGGCCGTGTCCGACTTGAATTTCTTAGGATTGTTTGCCGCCTGCTGAACAACGTCTTTGGCTTCAAAAAACTTGCTTAAATCGCTTGCAATGCTTTGAACATCCTTGCCCAGCTTAATGGCGGCTTGGATGCCTTTAACGGCTGCTTGAGCCGCTGCAAAAGCCGTAAAAGGATCAATCATTTTTTATTGACCACTACCCACCGGCAAATGCGCCCGTCTTTGTCTACAAATTCGTTTGCGCTTGGCTTGTCATCTTTTTTGGGCAAGCGGCAGACCAACACCGTTTTTGTTTCGGTATTGGGCCACGGGTTATCAGCAGAGACAATTTGGTCAATCACTTGTCAACTTTTGCGTCTAGTCGGTCAAACAGGCGCTCTAGGGTTGCGTCGATTTTGTCAAACCGGCTGTCGATGTCTTTTTTGCTGACGTAGTTTTTGGGCAAGTCAATCTCAATGGCCTTGATGTCTTCTTTCAAGGTTTTCACCGAGTCCCATATTTCTTTACACCACCAGCCGATGGCAACAAGCAATATGCCAGCGACAAAGTTAAACATTGCTTGGTATTCCATTATTTGGCCTCCAGCGCCACAATGCGATCAGTTAGGGAAGTGATAAGGGCTTGTTGTTCTTGGATGGCTGCGGTCAGGGTTGCAACCAAGAAGCTGGTGTCAATTCCTTGGTAGGCTGGGCGGATGGCCTCGTTGCCGTTTTCATCAATGTAGGTTGCTACAGCGTCTTTCTCGCCTATAACGCACTGCGGTACAACTTCTGCCAGTTCATGGGCAATAAAACCTTGCCCATTAGTTCCGTCTATTTTCCATTTGTAAGTTACAGGCTTGAGCAAAGAAACTTTAGCTAATGCACCCGTCATAGAAGCAATGTCTTCTTTCAAACGGTAATCTGAACTTGTACCATATGAAGTTGCTGAACCGCTAGTAACAATAGAACCAACAGCGCCATTATCATTTGTGAAAACAATGCTTGCAGTAGATGATGTGCCTGAGTTAATGTTGTTTTGAACCCACCCGCTTGCACCTGTTCCAGTAATGCTTAATTTACCACCGCCAGACGTTGCGCCTACCAGCACGTTGCCACTGGAGTCGATACGCATTGCCTCAGATGTTCCAACTCCCAGCAACATGACATTTGCTGTCATTGCCGCTTGTATAAATGCTCTTTGAGTTCCATTGGCTGTTTGGAATTTAATAAATCCATCACCGGATTCATCGCTGTCTTGAATCAAAAATGTAGGGTCTACACCTTGTATATTCAAAATTGTGTCGGGGGAAGTAGTGCCAATACCCACCCGTTGGCTTGTGTCTACGGTGACCGCTGTAGTCCCTGCGCTTTGCAACGTAAGCGCAGTAGCTGCCGCAGAAGTCAATTGGCTGATGGTTGGCGTTGTAATGGTTGGGCTGGTTGCCAGCACATTGTTTCCTGTGCCGGTGTTTGTGACGCTGACCAAGTTTTTAGACGCATCGGTTGCTACTGCACTTGATGCGGTCAGCGCAGAAAAGACCGGCGCAACGCTAAATGTTGCCGTACCGCCGACAAACAAACCCTTGGTGATACCTATCCCGCCAGCAGTGTAAATCGATCCTGTAGAGCCGCTGCTGGTGTCTGTGGTAAGGCTTGAGTTGATGCCTTGTGCAAACGGGATTCGCACGGTGGTCGCCGTCTGCCCGTCCTTTGTGATTGCTGTGGACAGGCCGGTTGCTAGGTCTGCGGTCAGCGCATTGAATGCGGAACTGCTGATAACCGTGCCGGTCACCACGGGCTGCCCCGAGGTGTTGATTTGGAATGTGCCGGAGCCGTTGTAACTCATTTTTTCACCTTTGTTGCATCATAAGTGATGGATTGTTCAACTTTCTTCTTCAGTTCGCTTTCCTTGGCAATGTCGGCGACTGTTTTTGCCAATGGAATCCGCAATGATGCCAACTTGTCCAATGCCCGAACAACCACGTTGCCGGTGTTGGAATAGTTGACTGTGCCAGGAATCTCAACAAGCGCATCGCGCAATGTGCCTTGCAGTTCTGTAAGAGTTTCGCGGCCTTTTTTGCCAAACATATAGTCCAGCTTGCCCTCTTTGTCCAATGTCGCAAGTGTCTTGGCAAATGCGTCATAAGACAGCTTGCCGCTTGTGTTTCTATTAAGCTGATCTTTGAGGTACTGGATGGTCTGACCTTGCAGTGCAGCATAGGCTCTTTGCCCATCTTCGCCGCCATTCTTGAGCAGTTTTGTGACTGTCCGCATTTGATCTAAGTCACCATCAAGGACAACATGGGAAAACACATCATCCAATGCCACGGCGCGGTCAGCGTAGCCGCCTTTTGTGCCCAATAGCTTGGCAACCCTGTAGGTATCTTCAAATTGTCTGCCCAAGCCTGCGCGTTCTGCACGGGCGGCGCGGTAAAGATCACCACCCGCGCCCTCAGTCACATCATTGATGACGCTTTTGACTTGCCTCATAAACACATTTGATGGATCGCCTGGCTTACCAAGTTGACCAGCGGCCTTGTACAGATTTTCCAAATCATCCACAGTTACTTGCCCATTGGTGGCTGTTTTTAGCGCATCCAATTTAGCCTTGATGGAATTGATTTGAGGCACAGAAATGGCTTCGGGCGCATTGTCAGCAAGCCATTGGTCAAGCCTTGATGTGTCCACCACAGCCTTGGTTTCGCCAGCATCTCTAGCCTTTTGATAGGCATCATTTACCAATTTTTGCTTTGCCTCAAATTGCTTGACCAATGCGGAATCCACAATTGCGCCAACTTTGCGAGGATTTGAAACATCAACATCAACACCGGTTTGGTCAATCAATTGCTCAAAACGACCTTGAATGTCTTTCTTTTGTTGAGTCTTGAATTCTTGCAAACCTTTGGCAAGGTCAGGGCTTTGCTTGACCACATCCGATTCAAATTGTTGCTGTGCAAAATCTTGCAATTGCTGGCCTTTGGTCAGCGGAATGCCTTGGCTCAAAGCCCGCTGTTGGCGCAACAAGGCTTCGTCTGTGGATGCTGCACCGCCGCCCATCATTGTGGATTGCGGCGCTAAAACTTTTGCCATGCGTTGCTGAGTAGCCGCCACAGTAGGAGCCACTGCCGTCCGCATTTGACCGACCGCCGCCGGTGCAAGAGCCGTCAATGCGCTGCCTGATGCGCCAAGAGTTGGCGGCAATACGCTGAGAGCCTTTGCCATGCCGCCTAGAACGTCCTGTGCCGTCTCGGTGCGCGGTTGGTAGGTGTTGCGCTCCATGAATCCTGCCGCCTCACGCTGGCCTATTTGCACACCTTCGGGCGTTCCCATTTTGCCGCTGGTGATGCCTTTGTATAGGCCATAGGGCACGGCTGCTGCGCTTGATACCAACCCCGTTGCCATCGTCGCAGGCACTTCCAAAACAGCGCCAAGCCTGTCCATGATGCTTGGCTGGGCTTTGGGCAATGTGATGGTTTTTTCGCTGCCAGGCAATTGCGCCCCAACAATGTCAAGCTGCTGAAAAAACTGCGGCCTTGGAATGTCAGAATAGAATTTTTGATGCAGCGAATCAGCCAGTTCAACGTCCGGCATATCGTTGTATTGGGGATACTTTGTGCGAAATTCAGCAAGTGTTGCCATTACCTTCTCCGCAATCCTAAAGGGTCAGGACGTTGAGCCGCAGCAGCAGGCTGTGCGCCTGGCAATGCAGCATTTGGCATTTTGTTGCCGGATTGAACATCCATTGCGCGAATTGCAATTTCTCGCGCTTCACGTTTTTGCCTTACAACAGGCTCAAGATCGCCAAGCTGCGGAAAATATTTTTTCTCTTCAGCCATAAATTCTTGAGGGCTAATCACTGCGCCGGATTCTTTTCTCAATACTGCCGTTATGAAATTTCGTCGGGCTTGTTCAACTTGTTGTTGTTCAGCGCTTGGGCCACCAGCCCAACTTGGCAAAACATTCATTGCTGCTGATGTTTTTTCTTCTAATTTTTCACCAATTGCAGGAATTGCGCCCAAAACACCGGAAACAACAGATCGCGTCACGCCGGTGTTGGTAATGCCTCGATCTTCCATTGCGTTCAAAATGGCATTGGATTCTTTCATCCTCATGCCAAATCCAGTTGCAAGGCCTTGTCCTTCATTTTTTGCTTGGGGATTTCCCGCTTCTCTTGCTGCTTTATCGGCTTCCTCCCGCGCTTTAGCCATGCGCTGGTCATACATTTTTTGACTTTCGCCAGCTTGTCGGGGCATTGGCGCAGCAGCAGGCGCAGCAGCCAAATTAGCTTGCCTTGTTTGCATCGCGGCAACCAATGGATCGGGCGCAGCAGCGGACGCAGCAGGCTGCGGCATTACAACCGGCTGGACAGGGCGTGGTTTAGCTGCTGGTGCAGGGGCTGCGGGCGTACCATAAAGATCATCGTACAAAGCCATCATTGCACCTTATAGCCTTTTGCGACTGCATCGCGGGTTACTTCTTCAATTGATTTGCCGCTACGTTTTGCGACATCTGCAATTTCTGCGCGGGTAGTGATTTTTAGCGCAGAAGTCGCCGCAGCAGCAGGCGCACCGCCTGACAAAGTTGTAAAGTTTGACAATGCAGGCGTAAGCCCCGCAGCGTTAAAGCCTGGAACGCCTTCGTATGCCAAACGGGATGCTGCTTCTGCAATTCTGATTTTTAGGTTTGCCAAATCTGCTTGCGTAATGCCGCCAGCTTTGTTGATAAGGTTTTCGCGCACCAACCCAGCGATTTCCGGAATGCTTTGCCAGTTTGCTGGCAATTGACCGGCTTCTGCCAAATCGGACATAAAGCCTTTGTATGGGGCACGAATGTCGCCCATAGTGGCAAGCAAAGTCTTGTCCACATATCGGGTAACGGGTTGCCCATTTGCATCGTTGGTTTCGATTTTTTCAAGGTTGTTGCGAACTGGCCCTTTGACTTGAGCATTAGCCAAACGATCTTTTGCTGGCAAATTCATGTCAACAATGACAACATTTCCACCTTGTTCAATTTCGCTGTAATGCGGCGTTGTTTTCACGGCGTCTTTTTCAATTGCACCAGCTTGACGGGCCGCAGCGTCAGGATTGTTGAAGTCTTCGTAATAAATTTTGCCGCCACGCACAACTTCTTTCCAAACGGGCGCTTTTGTTTCTGCTTTTTCTGTTTTGGCTGGCCCTGCAACTATCAATTTACCCGTTGGGTCGTATGCGTTTTGCCCTGCGCCAAGAACAATTGGACGCTCTGCTGCTTTTGCTGCTGCTTTTCCAACCGCTTTCTCTACAAGTGGGCCACTTCCAACTTGTCTATATAAGGTGTCGCCTTGCCCAAGTTTGATGTCTTTCGGCTCAAATTGCGCCAAGTATTTAGCCATTGCCAATTGCTTGACTTCGGGAATGTCAAATCCTTCTAGTGTCTCAGGGCTGATGTAACCGGCAGGAACTGCTGGCCTTGCAGGAATGGCAGCTTGACCCGCAACAGCCGGTGCAGCTTCGTACTGCCCAACTTCTCGCGGCATTCCATAGCCGCCAAAACTTTGTTCAATCTTTGGAGCCATTTGCGCTGGTTGGGCTTCAATAGCTTCTTGTCCGGCAAAGGCTTCTTGTGCTGGCGCAGAAATCGCCCGTGCCAAGTTGCCAAATTGCGTGTTGTAATTTTTGCGGTATTCAGTTTGCAGCTTGGCGTAATCTTCTTGCGCTTTTTTTTCTTTATATGCGCCGATACCAGCTTGCAAAAGTTTTCCTAAACCGGCATAAGGGCTAATCAATACGCCAGGCGTTGTTGGCATTTCAAGAACTTGCGACCCTTGTTCTTGCAAGGCCCGTGCCATGCGTTGCCGCCGCGCAATTTCTTCTGCTTGCTGCGAATAGGGATCAATTAGGCTGACTGTTGCCATTTAGAGTCTCCCGTAATCAACCATTAAGTAGCCGCTTGGATGTTGATGCACCGCATCAGGCATCACTTGTAAAAGTTCTTGAGCCATCACGCCAATGTCGTGTTTGCCCATGATGTCGTACTCATAAATGCCAATTCCAAGTTTATGAGTGCCAATGCGCTTGATGTTGGATTTCAATCGCCGGTCAGAAAGGCCAATGGCAGCAGAGCCAAGACTAAATAAGCCAGCCGTGTTTGCGTTTTGGTTTGCCACTTGTTGGTTATAAGTGTTTTGAGCATTTTGGGCTTGTGCTTGCGTAGCCCCAAAAATTGGCGCGGGCGCTATGTTTGAGCCTGAGTAAGCCTGAAATTGCGGATTTTGAATCTGACTGCCGGACATCAATGCAGTTATTTCATTCAGCGGCATTTGACGGCCTTGGATGGCTTGCATCAGCGCCTGCTGTTGGGCGGTGTTGCCAAATTGTGCGCCTTGCAAGGCTTGGTTATAGCCTTGTGCGTTTGCGCTTGTATCCAAGTTGATGCCTTGCAATGCAGCTTGTGTGCGGGCATCGTTTTCTTGCTGTCCCAATAGCTGAATGGCGTTGTCGTAAGCCTCTGTGCCAGGGCGCAATCCTTGGTTAATCAGTTGGGTTTCGGTGCTAACGCGATTCTTTGCCAATGACGGCTCAAGCCGCGACATGATGGCTTCTTGGCCCGTTGTTCCGGCGTTAACCGGCATTTTGGCAATGTTGCTTAAATCTAGCGAAGTTTGAACAGCAGGCCCACCAAAAACAAAAGGCTTGTCAAGAACATTGCTTGCGAGGCCAGCGCCTTTTCCGCTAAGTGATGCAAGCTGATATTGGGTGTTTTGCTGCTCTTCTAGCGTTTTTTGAGCCTGTGGGTTTAAGGTTTGTCTGATGGTTGCTTGGTCGCCGTCATAGGACACCAATTGCGTTCCATATGGAGTGTATGTATTGGGATTGTTCAGCCTAGCTTGAACACGCGCCGTTTCGACGTTTTCCACGCCTTGCTGCTTTGCAGCGCCTACATAATCAGGTGCTGCGGGTGCTGCTGGTGCACTTTTTCCCATATCGATTCTCCAAATATTTGCATCGTTCCTTTGGCATGGTGAAAATTACCATGTCCCCGTCTGCCATCGCATCTATGATCCGCGCTTCCTCTTGAAAGCCCATTTTTTCAACGAATCTGATGCTTGCAATGTTTGCGCTGCTGACCGGAGCAATCATCTTGCCGACCTTGCAAACATTAAAGGGGTAGTCAAAGATGGCAAATAGATAGGCCGGAGTCATTCTGCCGGTGACCGCAATGTGGCAAGTGATTGACTTGCCATGCCAGTTTTCGTAGATGACACCGGCGACAAACTCGCCGTCTTTCTTCAACCCGATAGACCGGCTGCGCTCTTCGTAGTAACCACCATCGACCTTTTTTGCAGTCCAAAAGCCTGCTGCATGGTCTGAAGTAATCTCAAAGGACACCACCAGCCTCAAACACCAAGTCGGTTGCGACCCATTGCAATTCTATACCTTGTGTGCCAGTGTTCAACGTGGGAGCAAAAGAATATCCAATGCCGGTTGTACCTTGCCAATCAGCAGTAGGGGCAAGACCGCCGCCCCAATAGCCAACATCCCACAGGGCGCTATCCCAAACGCCATATTGCGGAGGGGAAAAATTTAGCTGGGCGCTTTGGTCGGAAAGGTCGTAATCGACGTTTACATTCCCAAAAATTGATGGTGTGCCATTGCTCAACAAGTGATAGCGAATCATCTTGCATTGCTTTTGTGTTGCCGATCCGTAGTTTTGGAAACTTTGCAAGGCAAAACCGTTGATGTTAGATGTGTCATCCACAGTCCCATTCCAAGCCAGCGCGACATAGCCATTGCCGCCAAAGTAAGGGTCATCTTGCCAAATTTCCCAACAAGTGGCGTTCCAGCCGGTAAAGTTACACCAGCTTTTGGTAATGGTGTTCATCACATATTGTTGCTCTTGCCCCGTTGCGATCGGGACATTCATGATTAGTTGGTTTTCTTTGGGGTAGTAAAGCAAACTCCACCCAAAGTTCTGCCCATATAAGCTGACCGCTTGGCTGACCGCATATTGGATTTTGTTGGTGATTGACACCCGAGGGTCAAGGCGGGACGATTGCAAGCTGCCGGACATGGGAACCACGCCGTCTTGGGTAATGATTAGCAAATCGCCGCCGTACTTAATCCAGCAGCGCCGCCCAATAGGTGCGCCAACTTTCCAAAGTCCGGTCATTGAAATGCCGCTTGGCGTTGTCGGGTCGGTCAATCGCCAAACCATCACCTCGCCATTGCTGGTGATGAAAACAAGGTAATCATCCATGCCGTAGCCAGCATCCAGCGTCCAAGTCATAGCCGCCATGATGTAGCCGCCAAACTGGAAAAGGCTGGTCATGTCTAGCGCAGTTGCAGCGCCGCCAATGCTGTTTGTGGCTAAATACCATGCCTTCAAAGACCCGTTTTCCACCAGCCACACGCGATTCTTGAACAGCGTGATGTTGGAGCAATTGGCGGTATCCACGCCGGTGATGTTGTAAGGCGACCCATCACCATCAGTGTGCCAAGCAGAACCATCATAAGTCCGCAGCTTGTCCTCGCCATTGACGCACATCAAATACGAACCGCCTGGGGTTGTGATGTTGACGTACTGAAATTTGGCATTGGATAGGCCGGTGACATCAGGAGCGCCAACCGCGCCGCCTGCCGTGACATCGTAAATTGAATCTATTGCTGCCGCAAACAACTTGTTTGCCGTGCCGGAACTGTAAGCAAACAGGGTCTGAACCGTGCCGGTAATGCCGGTGGCGTGTTTGGTATAGCCGTTCCGCAAAATGACCGAGTTTGTGCCAGGCCAAAAGTTTGTCAGCGTGACTGCATCTAGCGGCTCCATTGCGCCCAATGCATCGCGGGCATTCCAGCCGCCAATAGGCGCGGCTACAGATACCGTTTGGCTACGTTGGGTTGATGGCGCTCTGCCAAATGAATTTAGCATCAGTCTTTGTTTCTTCGTGATATGGCTTTGGATTTGGCCCTAGCATCTTCTTTTGAACTTGCGCCCCATGCTTTCAATGACAAGGCCAATCGGGTCGGCTCACCGTTCTTTTCCATTGGGCCAGGCATATTGCCCATCCGCGCTAGAAATGATGCCCTGCGCGGGTTGTCGCCTGATTTAACAGGCGGTTTCAAATCCATGCCCTCTGCCTTTGCTGAGGCTCTTCCCTTGGCGTTCAAGCCGCCTTCGGGATTCTTGCCTTCCTTGCGTTGCCAGGCCGCTGTCATTTCTTTTTCTCAGGCTTTGCGGTCTTTGCGGCTTCTTTGAAAGCCTTGGCGGTTGGTGCGCCTTCTGTGCCAGGCTTACGCATTTTCTCGCCTGACCCTGCGGCTATCCTTGCTCTCTTTGCCTGGATGTTGGCATAAAGTCCATCTAGTTTCATGCGATCTCCTTTTAAGCAGTAGGCCAATTGCCGTCTTGAACACTCCAAGGGCCGACCAGCGGATTCATGCCAATCGGGGCAAGAGACTGCGCCGGTACAGGCACATCTTGCGCTTTGGTGTAACTCAATGCCCGTGTGAATTCGCCCAATTCAATGGCGTAATCCAGCTTTTTGGCCTTGAGAAAATAAAACTTCAGACCCGCCAGCATGAGGTCATCAGGGAAAACCGCCGTGTCAGTATCGACGGTATATGCGCCCTTGTCGCCTTGGGTTGCGCCGCTGGACATCACCCAATAATTGCTGACGTACTCAAACGCAAAGGTGTAGATGCTTGTCAAGGCTTGAAAAATCCGCAGGCGGTTGTTGTAGATGCGATAGCGTTCCCGTGGGCCAACAGAGATGATGCCGCCTTGCAGCCATTGCCATTCTTGGCTGGTTTTTGTTCCAAGGTTGCGCCAATGGTTTGTGCGATCCCAATTTGTATCCGAAATCATGCGGTCAAAGTCGCTCGGCATTGCATAGTCTTGCTTGGCAAACGTCATGGACACCGCTGCCGTCGATGTTGCAACCGGCGTGTTTAGCGTGACTTGGGTTGCCGAATCAATGGACAGAATTTCAGCGTAGGGCGCTTGGCCTACGCCAGTAACCACATTGCCCACTTCCAAGCCTGTGGTCGTTCCCATGCTGGTGATGACCTTTGAGCCTGCCGTAATCGTGCCGGTGGTGCTGATTCCGGAGGTCGTTTGCAGGACATAAGCCTTGACCAGCCGCTGCCATTCGTATTCACGCACCAAGTCTTTGCCCAACCGCTGCGCTAGGGCCAGCAGTTGGACGGTTTGGTTGTTGGTGGAGCCAATTACTGCCGCTGGTTGGGACAAGCCCAGTTCGCCCGAAACTTGGTCAACCAGTTGCAGTAATGTGTATGCCATTTATTCCACCACTTCTTCTTTGCGAGGTCTACCAACCTTTTTGGCTGTCAATTCCGTAATCATGGCACGAAGTTCAGCCATTTCAACCTCTTGGGCCTTCAATTTTTCATCAGTCTCAGCGCGGATTTTGTCCATCATTTGGCTATCTTGCGCTGCACCAATGAATGCTTGAGCCTTGGCCCGCAATTCGTTGAACCCCATGATTTTGTTGCCTGCGGAGTCCGGCAGCTTGGCAAACTGGTCAATTGTGAAGATGTTGAGCGCCCGAAATTCAGCCTTTTGCGTGTCGCTAATTGCTGCCCATGCCTCAATCGGAGTGCCATCGGATTTTTGCTCTTTCTTCTGCTCAAACCGCGCCCACTCAATTGGGAATTCTTCCTTGTCGGTTTCGCGCATTGGGCGGTCAACCACCAGTGTGGAATCGCCTGGAACCAGCTTCTTCAAATAGATGCGTTCCTCAAAAATCGGGCGCTTTTCCAAGTCCGATTTGTAATTATTCTTGATTTGCACAGCATGGAAAAACACCGCCATCTTGCCTCGGTTGTCCTCCATGAAACTTTCATTTGTCCATCCAGCCGTTTCGTTCTTCATGCCATTTCCTTTAGTTGAAGTGCCGTTTCTTGCATAAGCCCGTCACCGAAAAATGCGATCTCCGCATCCTGAGTTGTGATGAATTGTTCCATCTCAATCGCTGCCTGTAGCATCTGCCTAGTGGTCTGAAATACTCGGTTTCCAGCTTTCACCATAATTTTAGCTTGTTCCTTGCCCAAATGCGCCCCAGCGTGTCGGTCGGTCGTAAATGAGCAATCCATGCCGTGGATGTTGAACCGCCGGTAGCCAAGCGCCGCCATGACGTTCATCGCCCGCTGCCCGACTGAACTGCCGCCGCCAATCATGCTGTTTGCGCCCTCGGGATGGTTTTGCATCACCCACGCCACGGTTTCTAGGTCATCGCCGTTTATCAGATGCCAAAGCCGCACCTTGCGGCCCTTCAGCACTTCCCAATATTTTGGGTGGCACACGGTCGCCATCAGGTAAATGGTCTTGGCCTGCGGGCTTTGCAGCATCCGCGCTTTGTGTTCCCTCGGGTCGCAGTCCACATGAAAATCCGGCACAATTCCGCGCCTGACAAGATAATCGTGTGCGCCTGACACCGTGACAATGGGCCGCTTTATAAGCCGCCAAGTGTCGGCAAGGCTTGGGCCATAGCAGACAATGGATGCCCATTTATCGTTAAATTTGGGCCTTTTCTTGAGCATTTGCCCATGTGCCTGCGACATTTGGGCATGGCGCTCATCGTTGGTCAGGACACCTTGTAGCATTCAACCCTCATGTCTCGGAATGGAAAATGATAGCGCGGGTCAAAGAATTCGATGCGCTCCATGCCTACCGATTGCAGCATTTGGCGCAACGGGGTTTCAAACCAGCCCCACCGGTG
>Ga0181363_1000104_pt1 | contig 24188 bp, 38 predicted proteins | sample Fa13NDMLBSN_FD_130109 | JGI IMG/M metagenome (GOLD analysis project Ga0181363, IMG submission 130109) | Freshwater viral communities from Lake Michigan, USA - Fa13.ND.MLB.S.N | ecosystem: Environmental > Aquatic > Freshwater > Lake | place: USA: Michigan | collected 2013-09-23
CTCAGAGCGTTTTCTTACAACCCGCGCTGCCCAATGGGGCGCAGACCAAGAGCTGGAGGCGTGCTGTGATTGGTTCAAAGCCAAGCACTGGATTGAGCCTGAGTTTACTGATGAACTCCGCGCCGCCCGCCGACCCAAGCCGCCGAGCTTGAAGGAGCAGGCGCTGGATGAGCTGGATGGAATCGCAGCGGTATTTCGTATGTCTCACGGCGGCGATCTCGTATGCGACAAAATCCGCCGTGTACTGGAGCAACTCGATGACTGAACACAAAGCCAAGCCCGAAGTGTGGGCTCTCGTAGAAGAATACGGCAACAAATATGAGGGGGACATGCTGAACTGCATTCTCGAACTCCGCTCCAGAATTAAGACACTTGAGGCTGCAGCTCAGAAACACATTGTCGAAACCAGCGCCAATATTCTGGCTCTTGCGAGCCGGATCGAGGCTTTGGAGTCGGCTAAACGCCAGTCATCAAAAGTCCTAGATCTTAGTGACTTGCCGCAGTGGACGCCGGAACAAACGCAGAAATTAAAAGATTTGCTTGAGGGCTACCATAATCACCTAGGACTCAATGAGTAGCCGCAAGCCTAGGGGTCGCTCATCCCATTAAAAAGCGGCAGGATGTCACCCCCGCCGCCCTTGCAACTGGATCTCACCCCAGTCGCTTTGCTGCTTTCTGATCAGCCCCAGCACTGTAGCACACGGCAGGCATCAGCATGTATTACCTGAAAACAGGAATCAGCTAATACTTGCCCCTCACCACCCGCCTCAACTTCCATGTCCGAACTTTCCTCCGCCGCGCAGGCGGTAATTACTGCCAGCAACTGTGCTGGGTCTCGAATCGTGCAGTTGCACATCGCCGCCGCCCTGCGAGCTGCTGCAGATCAGGTGGTGCCGACAGAAATGGATCTGCCTCCCATTGCGCCTGATCTTGGGCACTTTCGACAACACGAGCGACGGCTAACCCGCCAGCGTCTCCTTGCCATCGCCGACGAGCTGGAGGCCGGCCAATGACCGACATGCGCGCGAGAATCAGCCAGCTGATCACCGACAGCGGGACCTACCGCCAGGGGCAGCAGGATGAGCGCCAGCGCATCCGCCAGCTGATTGACATCCGCATCGACCAGCTGTGCAGCACCGTTGGGATCCGCAACCGCCAGCAGCTCTGCGCTGAGCTGCTCCGCATCCGCCAACACCTCGAACCATGAACGCACAACAGCTCGACCAGCAGCGCGCCGACATGATGGACGCGCTGTACGAACGCAGCGGCCGCACCTGCTGCACCTATACCGGCCTGTGGCAGGAGTTCTGCGCCGACATCGCCGCCAACTTCCGCAACACGTCCTATCCCGAGCTTCTGGCGCTTGTCATGCACGGCATTGATGGCACGCAATCGGTGATGACTGAGCCAGCCGCTCGGGCAGCGATCGCAGTCTGCCGCCAGCAGCTGCTGGGAGACAAGTGGCGATGAGCCGGCCATTCAAGGCTGGCGAGGAGAACATCGCCGCGATCCTCACGCCGGAGCTGGTGCGCAAGCTGCGCCGGCTCCGCACCGAGGGGTGGAGCTACCGCCAGCTGGCGGCTGAGTTTGATGTGGACGAGAAACACGCATGGCGCATCTGCAAACGCATCGCATGGGGATGGCTTGATGACTGACCAGATCAACCCGGACCACTACAAGCGCGGCCCGGTTGAGGCCATCGACGTGATCGAGGCCGCCATCGCGGACGCGCCGCACATGGTGCCCGCCTACCTGCACGGCCAGGCGCTGAAGTATCTGCTGCGCATCTGGTGCAAGGGCAATGCCCTGCAGGATGCGCGCAAGTGCCGGTGGTATCTCGATCGATTGATCGCCAAACTGGAGGCATGATGCACCTGCCCGGCCTGAACCTGCTCGAGCGCGCTGCGCTGTGGGTGCTGGTGCGCAGTCCCCGCACCAGCCTGGTGGCGGTGAAGGAGCTGCACTGGCCGACCGTGTTCGTGGCGGCCAACCCAGCCGATCCGGTGGCGGCACACGTCACCTGCGGTGAGCCCGAGCCAGCCAGCATGACGCTCGAGCGTCTTTACCACCTACCGAGCCACGGAGAAGAGGAGTGATCAGCCTGCACGCCGGCCGCCTGCTGCTGGTGTGCAGCCGCTTCGATCGAAACTGGCACGCGCGCATCGTGCTGGGTCCCAAGCCCGAGCTGCAGATTGAGGCCGACACCGGCACGGTGCAGCTGCAGGAGGCCTTGCTGCGAGCGCAGTCGATCTACCGTGCAGCGGTCACAAACCTACGGCCGGCCAGTAGCCCGCCAATGTGTTGGGACTGCAAATACTGGGAGATGCGGCAGCAGTGCTGCGGGTACGAGTTGCCAGAATCAAAGAAAAGCGGCGGCCGTTATGCGGCCAGATGTGATCTGTATGTTCGGCCCTGAGGTGATCAGCCGCACCGAACGCGATGGCGGCAGCATCGAGACGATCATGCCCGTGAAGGGTGAGGTGTATTACCGCAGCTGTGTTGGCGGCACCTGCCGCTATTCGAGCGACCTGTGGCAGGCGGAGCTTTACCTCGACCACCTGCTCGGCCGCTGATGCTCCACGACGTGCTGATCTTGGTGGTGGAGTATTGGGTGACGTGTCTGATCGCGCTGTGGGTGTGCAGCAGGATCCTGCCGTAGCGTGATCGTGTTCCCGCTCTGCCTCGGCATCGGGCTCACCCAGTGCGAGCCAATGGATAGGACGGCCACCGCCGCTGCGGGGCGATGCGGGTTCAAATCCCGCCTGGGTGCATCTCTTAATGATGTGACCGGTGGCTGGTCCTCACGCGGTGCCAGCCTGGTGCCCGCAGCCGGCCGCTACGGGATCGCCTAGATCCTCAGAAAAGGTCTAGGCCGCAAGATTAGCGCTGCTGGAGAGCCACTGCACGATCGCCCACTCTCCCAGTGCTGACCAGAACGGCTGCTGGCGGTACCAGTCCACCCATGGTTTGTGCCCCTTGGAGCAGTTGCAGCCCATGCAGCAGGCGACCATGTTGCTAGGCACCGTGAGCCCGCCGTGAGCCTTGGGGATGACGTGATCGAGCGTTGGACTGCGATCGAGATCAGCGCCGCAATAGGCGCAGCGGTAGCTCCAGGCGAGGAGGATCTGATCACGCGCTGATCGTCGGGTGATCAGGCGCGTCTCATCAATGCGGTGTCGATCCACAGAGATCCGGCGGCAGGGGGACAGCGTTCACCTCAACATCGATGATGTCGTCATCGGACGGGATGAACTCGGCCATGCGTGAGTAGATCTCAGCTGGCAGGTCGTCGGGGTCGGCGTTGGATCGGATGATGAGCTTGGCGGTGATCTCGAGATAGAACGCCCGCATGGGCTGGCCGCCGCTGGTGCCACGGTAGCGGTCGCCACTGAGTCTCATTGGATTGCAGAATTGCTATGGGATTGAGCGGCATGATTTGCGCTACGGTCCCGCAATGCAATACATCCTCCGCATCGGCCCGTGGCACGTCGGGCCGTTCACCACGCATCAAGCCGCCAGCCACTTTGCTGAATCGCACGGCTGCGACGATTACACCATGATCCCGATGGATGATCCTGCCGAAGCACCCGGCAAGATCTATCGGCTGCGCATGGCGCCATTGGATCATCCCATGAGAAAGCGTTAAAGTCGAGCCAGCTGCTAACCCTTGCTGGGGGTGACGGTCAGATCGTTGCAATAGCGCCCGGTGACCGCATAGCTGCGCGCCGGGATGCCTTCCATCTTGTGGAATACCATCTGGCCGATCTTCATGCCCGGCCAGATCGCGATCGGATACAGCCGGCGTGCGTTGCTCAGCTCCAGCGTGAGGCGGCTTCCATGCCAGCCTGGATCGCACCAGCCGGCCAGCAGATGCTCGAGGCCTTCGCGTGCTCGGCTGGACTTGAGCACGAACTGCGCAGCGATGCAGTCCGGCAGGTTGAAGATCTCGCGGGTCTCGGCGAGGCAGAACTCACCCGGCCGCAGCCAGTACGGATCCTCCGCGGTGTGGTCGGCGATGCCGTGGATCTGCAGGTCGCGGCTGTCGGTCACCTCGATCATGATCCGATCGCCCAGCAGCACATCGATGCTGGCCGGGTTGACTAGCTCAGGATCGAACGGCATCACCATCGCGTGCTTCTTGCAGAGATGGTGGATCTCGAAATCAGGCAGCGGCACAGGTTGCTCAGTAGTCCCAGCGCACCCTAGGTCCGCCCTTGCGAATGCCAAGGTGGACGAACCCCTTCGGTGCGCCGTAGCCGAGCGAGTGCGGCCAGGTCTTGTCGCACCAGTCCTGCACAGCGTTGATGTTGGCGCCGTCGATGTAGAAGTCCACCGCGCCCACGCCGATGCCGTCGTAGAGGTGCTCAGAGCTGCTGGCGCCACCCACTGCGCGGTTCACGGCTGGCGGCCGGTAGCCGGAGGTGATCACCACCGGCTTGCCACCGAACTGCGCGCGCACCTTCTCAAGGAACTGCGCGAGCTTCAGCGCTGTGTCGCACTGGTGCTGGTGATCGAATCGCCGCGCTTCCTGGCCTAGCGCAAACTCACCCGCGGTGATGTGCGGCGTAATCTTCTGACTGAACGGCGACTCCGGCGTGAACATCGCGGAGATCGGTCCGGTGGTCTGCCGCTCGCGGCCCCACAGGTCACCTTCTGCGATGCGGCGCCGCTTCAGGCCGGCCTCCACGTTGGTGCCGGGGTTGCGGTAGAGCAGCAGGGCATCGGGCACACCCGGCCAGTCCTTTTCGCGCAGCCGGCGGCTGATGGTCTCGAAACCCTTGGCGCCATAGAACGCCGAGCCGAGGTTGTAGGCAAAGGAGATCAGCGCGCACTTCTGCGCGTCGGTCATCTCCACCCAGAAGGGGACCGTGGTGCGCAGCTTTTCGGCAATGCGATCCACCTCCTGCCGCAGCAGCAGGTCAGCCTCGATCGCGTTGATCTTGTCGCCTTTGCTGACGGCGCGCCCGTCGCTGTAGCGCGTTGTCCCGTAGCCGATCGTCCACGGTGCGCCGCCGCTCAGCGGATCGGGATAGGCCTCGAGGTGACAGCCCTCGAACTCCTTGATCAGCTTCAGCGCTGCCGCCAAGTCGCTCTGCTTTCCGTCCTGGCTCCATGTGTTGAACCATGCCCGATCGCGGCGCATCGCTGCCGCGTACCCGTTCACGGCGAGATCCTGCTCGAGCTGCTGAATCGCGGCCGCCTGATGCGGCAGGTTCCGGTAGAAGCGGAACAGCTGCTCGATCGTGATCGGCGCGGCGTTGGCCATGATTCAGCCCTTGCGCTTTGGGAAGGCCATCCGAGCAGCGGCCAACAGAAGCTGGATCCAGCTGTTGGACTTGAGCGGCGTCAGGGCGATGAGCTCGCTGCCGGCCGCAACGATGATCGCGACGATCGCGATGGTCTCGGGGCTCATGGCGTCCATGCTTGTGCTCTCAAGTTAGGGCGTGATTTCGAGAGCGCGCACACGGCGATCGAGATCAGCCAGCTCGGCGCGCGCGTCGGTCTTGATCTCATCGACGGACTTCGCCAGCTGCACCAGCGTGGCCTCGATCCGTGCGGACTGCACCTGCATCGAAATGAGGAGTGCCCCGATGGCGACCATACCGGCGGCCAGTGCAGCTGGGAGGGAGGCAGCGAACAGGCCGCTAACGGTCTTCGGTTCGTCCGCCATCGGGGTTCCGTCGCTCGATCGCATCGTAGCGAGCGCAAAGGTCAGGCCTCCCCGAGCTGATGGCAAGGGCAGGCCTGACGGCGGTGTTCTTGGTTTGTCTGAGCTGGTCTAGGCGATCACCGACCCTGCCCGCGATAGCGCCGCTTTCGGCGCGGGTTACGGCTGGTGCCGCTGAGCTTGGTGCGCAGCGAGCGGCCTTGGCGGGTGCGCTTCGGCGGACCGGCATGGTGGTCGATCCGCGCGGTGCCGGTCTTGGCTTTGACGGCCATCAGTCAGTGGGGGCAATCGAGGCCTGATAGGCAGAAACTACCTCAGGCGTGTGGAGGATGCCGGCGATCGCCTGCACGCGCGGATCTTCGCCGGTGGCGTCAGCGCCTGGGCTGACGACGTGGCGGTGATACTTCTCGGCGATCGGTTCGCCATCCTCGAGCACGCGCTCACAGACGCGCACCTGGATGTGGCTGTAGGGTCCGACCACCTCGATCTTGTCCACGATCGATTGCTTGGTAAGTGTCATCCGATCAGGCCTCCGGTCTGATTAGGTGTGAGCGTAGGTTAGGCGTCGAAACAGCCTGAGATGGAGATCTGCGCGCTGGTGTCCATCGGGATGGTTGCGACAGATCCACCACCGGTCGGCATCTGACGAAGCGCGACTGCGGTGGTGTTGGGCGATGAGAACGCGGCGCCAATGCTGCCAGCGGTCAGAGCAACGCTGCTGAAGATGGCGCTGTAGTTGCGGTTCATGTTGGTGGTGTTCTGCACCGTGAAGGGCAGGCCATTGATCTGCAGATCGCCGGTGCCGGTGTGAGCGGTCCAGCTGAGGAAGAGATCGAAGAACACGCGGTTGCCGATCTTGGTGTAGCGGCCCACCTGCCCGTTCGCTGCATAGGTTGCGGTGCCCGCGGTGGACGTGCCCACGATCGTCGGCGTGAAGGTGCCCTCCTCGTAGTCATCCAGCGCGTTTGCCGCTGCGGTGTCAGTTCCAAACAAGACGCCGGTCGATGCACGAACCTGGCCGCTTATGTCGCAAGCAACTTCAGGACTCGTAGTGCCAATCCCTACTTTCCCGTCGTGAGTAATCCGAAGGTTTTCTCTGTAAGCTCCGGAAGTGGTACGCTGTTGGATGGCAAAGTCGGAAGCATTATTTGTGCTGGTAGAAATGCCAAGCAAGTTGACTGTGCATCCAGCGTTTGCTGTATTTCGGCTACTGAGGCTTACGGAAGCGAATGATCCAGTGGTAGCGCTGGAATTGATAGCGGCAAGTGCATTATTGGCCGCTGTCGTTGCGGAGTAGACCGTTGCATTTGTAAAGGCAACACTTAATGGTCCCCCAGGGCTACTAGTCCCTATCCCTACTCGGCCTGAGGTGTCAACAGTAAACGCTTGAGTGGAATTAGAGTCAGTGGATATAGAAAACTTATTATTTAAACTAATTGATGCCCCGCCTGTGGCTGATCCGGCAAGAAGGCTAAGGTCAGTACCATTACCTCGTTGAAGCCGCAGTTCACTGGTAGTCGACGCGCCATACAAATGCAATGTTGCTCCATTTCCGATTGCTGGTGCAGGGCTACTAGTCCCAACACCAACATTCCAACTCGCATCAACAAACAACCGCCCAGTGCCATTAGTCGAGATGGCTACTTGGTCTGCGCCGGGGGAATAAATGCCGGTGTTGGTGTCACCGGTAAAGGTCAGTGATGGCGTCGTTGCGCTACCGAGTGGATAGCTGAAGCGCTCGCTGCTGGTCCAAGCATCGGTGGCATCAACCCAGTTGATCGTCTTATCCGTGGCACCTTTCAGCGTGATTCCGCCGCCGTCTGCTGTCACATCAGATGGCGTGGCAACATTGCCGATGATGATGTTCTTGTCTTCAACCAGGAGATCCTGAGTGTTGATCGTGGTGGTGGTGCCATTCACGGTCAGATCACCGGCCAGTGTCAGATTGTCTGACCAGCTCACATTGGTGCCATCAGTGACGATCACCTGATTAGCAGTGCCGTTCGCCAGCTTGCTGACGGCAATCTCGGCACTGCCGCTGATGTCTGCATTAACGATGGTGCCATCGGCGATCATCGTGCTGGTAACGCTGCCGGTGTCGCCGGTGGTGATGACGGTGCCGCTTACGTTGGGCAGGGTGATCGTCCGGTCGGCAGTGGGATCAGTTACTGCCAGCGTCGTTTCAAAGCCATTGGCCGTGCTGCCTTCAAAGGTCAGGCTGCCAGTGGTGCCGATCTCAAGGTTGCCCGTGATCGTCAGATTGCCGCTGCCATCAGGAATCGGCAAGTAAGCCAGGCTGTTCCAGTTGGTGGTGCCATCGCCGATCTTGAACTTCTTGGTGTCTGTCTCATGGCCGATCTCACCAGATAGCAGAATCGGATTGGCGGCTGTCCAATTTGCAGCGGTATCTTTCCGCTGCGCCATCTGTACGCGGATCGTAGTTGCAGTCATGATTCAGCACCACCAGCTTGAATGATAAGAGTGGCAGCCACTGCCGGATCGGCATCGTCTGCTTGCAAGATGAATGGCGCGGTGCCACTCATTGCGTAGGAGGTGAAGGCAGCCTCTGCACCGAGCGCAGCAGGTTCGCCCACGAGGCTGTAAAGCAGGAAGTTGCCGATCAGTGCGATCAGTTCAACGGTCATGTCGGTGTAGACGCCACGTTGCACCTCATCTGGTTTGGCGCCATAGCGGTAAAGCGCATCAGATGGCACTACATCAGCGCTGCCCCATAAGGTGCTTGATACCGTGAAGGTGCGATGACTGCCCGCCGCATCGACGTAATGATCACGGATCAGCGTGGCCTGAGCTTCTGTCAGGTTGGTGTAGGTCAGCACCAAGCGGTAATTGCTTTGCCGTAGGCTGTGCCTGAACAGAACGGGCGCGCCGTTGATCGTGTCCTCAACGCTGACGTTCAAACCACCAAGGTCGTAGCTGAATCCAGCAGGGGATAGCGATGGGTAGGCGTTCATATCAGGTATGGCGGCAGGAGCTGCAGCTCTACTGTGGCATCGGTGATGTCACACGACTGCTCGATCTGCGGCGGCGATAGGTAGCGCCATAGATAGCCTGATGGGAACGTCAGGTTCGTGGCGATCAGAACTGAGCTTGACAGATCGAACGGCTCGAAGATGCCATGCAAGCTGTAATGGCTGACAAGGTTAAACGATTCGGCAGATGTCAGCCGCGTGAAGGTCATACGCAACACGTGGCCAACGCTCGCATTGCTGTGCCGCACGCTGGATTGATACCCATCGAGGACGGCGAACTCACTGCTGGCATTGGTGCCAGGTGTGTAGGTGCGAGAGGCGGGCTGAAGAGTTGGGAAAGTGGCCATGACTAGCTGCAGCTCACTGTATTGTTATAGGTCATGCTTGTGATGCTGCTACCAGGATAAGAGCATCCAACTGATCCCTGCACACCACTGTTGATGGCTAGCCCGAGTTTATCGCCTTTTTTCATAGCAAATCCACTTATTGTTTGATCCTTGCTAATCTCAAAAACCGCAAATACGTAATCAGTCACTCCACTTGAGAGGTAATATGTAGTTGCGTTGTAATAGCTATTTGATATTTTAATCCATTGTACGCCAAGATAGCTAGCGAACGTTCCCAGGGGCGGGCCGCCACAAGATGGCGATTTTGCAGCAAATCTAACTTGCTCATATGATTTGTAAATTGTTGGCAAACTTGTGCTAACTGTTCCGGAAATTGTGGCCCCTGTTGGCGCGCATGTACCAGAGCATCCTGCATTGGTAATTCTTGCCTCAGTCCAGCCGACAGACACGTTGCTAGTACATTCTGAAACCTGAACGGCAAGGGTCTGACCCAATACCTGTGGCGCCCCAAATCCGCTAGCAGTAGAGGGATCCTTGCAGCGGCCAGTGGCAACAATGTAATGGTCGATCTCGTTGGTTGTAATAGAAAGATCCCAAGATCCGGCAATCGGTTCGTTTTGACAAGAGATGTCAGTCTCAACGCCAGTGTTCTTGTTGATCTTGCTCCAACACACTTGGCCGGCGCATGTGAAGTCATCATCACTAACAGACACGGTATCACCAGCCCGTGGTGCGCCACTCGTACCGGTTCCGCCAGTGATATAACCAACGCTATCTTGATCGAGTGATTCCTCGTAAGGATCAGCCGGATTATCCCATCCACCAATCGGGGTTTGTCCGCCGCTGGACTCGTCGGGAGGCTGCGTTACATCAGGGCCAATCGGCGGGCTGCCGCCTTCTGGCCATGTCGGTTCAGTCGGTGCAGGTAAATCAACCGTGGCATCGCCTATATCAGGCGTGTCATCAAACGCCGGGTAATCAATGCCGCCACCACCGACTGGCGTGTTGTCTGATGATGAGTTGTCGTCGCAGCTGTAATCACTGCGGCCTGCTGCGATGGTGACGCCAGGAGCAGTGGCCGCTGCCACTTCAAGCGCCACAAGGCTGCGCCCTTGAGAATCGATCGGGTAGTGCGTCAGATCAAAGACGCACGCACCGCTTGCCGTCTTCTCAATCCGCTCGACCTCATACAAAAAATCGTGATAGTCCAGTGCTGTTAGCGCTGTCTCGCGGCGCAGCCTGACGCGCACAATGTCGCCCAGTGTCAGCGTGCTGTTGTAGCTGGCAGGACGCACTGTCAGTCGCAACGTATGCGTGATGTATTTGCGTCGCGCCAAGCGGTATGCGCCAACCTTGACGGCGTGTGTTTCGCTGGTGCAGTAGCCGCTGAGGTCATACTGCTCAAACGGACCAGCTGATGCTTCGCCGGTGTAGCTGATCTCAGTGGTGCGCGCAAAGCCAATGTCAGAATCTGGCTGCTGCCGCCACATCATCTGCAGCGTGACAGGCTGCCGCTCACTCAGAGGGATGTACTGGATCTCGAATCCATCCGGCAGCAGGTGATCTTCAGTAAACGTGAACGACCATCCAATGGCAGTGGTCTTGATCGTGTGATTCGCATTAACCGGTAGCCGTGGCTTGAATCCGAACTTGCCATTCAGCTCAACAAGGCGCAGCAGGTAGTCGTTGCTGATCTGCTCGAGCCATTCGTCAAGGTTCAGGCTCTCCTGAAACACGCCGTTAAAATGCAGCCCATTGGTCTCGGTGAAGTTGGCCGCGGCCAACATCTGCGTGTTGTCGATCAGCGTGCTTGGAATCCGGCCTGATTGATTCATCAGGTAAATCGCCAGATCGATCACGTTGTTACTGGGCCCCAGCGTGCTGTCAATAATCCGCGTGATCTTGATGCCTTGACGCACAAACACATGCAGCTGATGCTCCCATCGTTCGCTGCCATCCACAAACGTGTTCACATAGCTCATTGTGGTCATGTCTTCATATCGTCCTGATGTGCCGCAGTAGTAAGGGCACGCCCATGGATCCTTGCCGGATACGGTGGTGACGAAGTTGCCGGGCGTCCATGTACCGGCCCTGCGGTCATAGGTTTGATTCCAGGTGCCTTGGCGGCATGGCCCAACAAAGCAATCCTTGATGGCGATCTGCGGCAGTTCGCCTTCACTGAGCACCACCATCAGGCTGACGGTTAGCGCATTGGTGGTGCCATCGTTCTGATAACGCGCTTCTGTTGCGCCGGGACTGACCATGACGCCGCCATTGTTGGAGACGCGCCGACAAAAGACGATTGGTACCGGATCGCCAATCTTGTATGCATGCTGCTGGCTGGTCAGGTCATCAGCGGCCTGTGCTGCTGCCTCGAGTAGCGGCGGATCAGCTAGGCCGCTTTGGTAAGCCAGGAGCGATAGCGGATCCGAGATGTTGAGGCTCATATCCGCAGTGGCGACCCGATCTGATACGTGGTGAACTTACGCGGCGGCACCTGCGCGCCTACTGGTGACAGGCTACTGCCAAGCTCCACATCAAGCCGCGTGAAGCTACCAGAGACATCTACCACTTCAGCGGTGTAGCTGGCGATCAAGTCCTGTCCAGCTTGCGGTGCGGTGTTATCCAGTCGGCTGTCGAACTCATAGATTTTGAGTTCGCAGAACCGGCCGTAGCTCAATGCGAGCGTGAATGCTTGCACCACGCTGTTCGTGGCTGGCACTGTGATGCTCACCGATTTGCCACCACTGGCGCCAGATTCAATGATGCCGCTAGCGCTAAATGGCATGTATGACCAGCTGGCGCCCCCAAGCGTTACGGTCTGATTCACGTAGTAGGTCTGCCACCTAGCATAGGTGGTGGTTGCATCAAAGATGCGTAGGTATTGGCTTTGCGCTCTGTTGCTCATCAGAATGCACCTTGATAACGCCGGCCGCCGTAGCTGCGGCTATTGCGGAAGATCTGCGCACCGAAGTCCTGCAACGCACGCTCCATGTCGCCGATGGTGACATAGCGTTGACCATCTTGCTGCAGCACCGGACCAGTGGTGATCTGCACTGTGGTGTTAGCTGCGCCGCCACCACCCATTGCGCCGACAACACCACCTTCGGCGAATGCAGGGATGACGTTACGGCCACGCAACCCGCCGAGATAGTTGGCTGCGGCCTTGGCCATCTTGTGCTCGGGGATGATGTATTCAGGACCAGCCTCACCAACCATGGCCAGGGTTGGACCTGAGACAACACCACCAGCGGCGAAGGCTGGCACGCTCACCTGCGGGACCAACGGGATATCTGGAGTGGGCAAGCGGTTATAGCCTGCGATCAAGTTATTGATAGTGCGCGTGCTGTTGTTGATGCCATTAGCAATGAACTGCAGCAATCCGCGGAAGATCGTCTTGATTGCGTTGATGGCTGCCGTGAACGGTGCTTGCAGTGCTTTGCCTAGAAGAGCGAAGCTGCCTGTCAGGCTTTTGACAAGCACATTCCCGAACTTGATTAGTGGTTCAACATAAAGGTTATAAAAAGCCTTACCTGCCATCTGCCACCCTGAAGCGATGGCCTTAAGAACTGCAGCGATCTGATCACGGAATGCGTAGATCGCAACGCCTGCTGCGACAAAGAGTGCAACGATTCCTACCGGTCCTGTAATCAACACGATGAACGCAGTGGCAAGGCCAGCGAGAATGGTGCTGGCACCCGCCAACGCACCACCTGTTGCAAATAACCCGGCGATGGCGCTGCCGATTGTGATGATGGATGCGATCGCCGGTGCTAGTGCTACTAACGCTGTTAGTAATCCACCGAACAAGAGAATCGCAGACTGCAGTGGTTCAGGCAATGCCGAGAATCCTTGGATCAGTCCCACCAGCGCCTCGGCAATCGCTGTGATGGCAGGCAGCAATGCCGTCACGGCATCACTAAATGGTCCAGCCAACGCAACACCAATGGCATTCAGCGTGTCGTTGAACTTATCTGATGCCTGCGCCAACTCTGTGTCAATCGTTGCTGAGTATTGACTAAGAGCTTCACGGCCTTGATTCAGGAGCGGAATCAGATTGACGCCACTCTTGCCGAACAACTCTTGCGCGAGCGCTGCTTTCTCAGCACCGTCTGGCAGCTTGGCAAAGACATCCGAGATCGAGAGCATGATCTCATCAAGGCTCTTCACCTTGCCGCTTGAATCAAGCGCGCTGATGCCAATCTTGTTCAGCGCTTGCGATGCGCTGGATGCAGGATCAACAACACCTCGCGCCAGTCGGCTCATCGCCTTGGCAACCTCATCAACCGAGCTGCCACTATCAGCTGCAGCATTGCCGAAACGACTGAGGCTTTCAACAGCCACGCCGGTTCGCTGGCTTAAATCGTTCAGATTGTCTGCTGCATCAATGGTTCGCTTTGCGATCGCAGTCAACCCGGCCAATGCAGCGGCTGGTATCAACGATCCAAATCCAGCAGTGATCTTGCCTGTTACCTGGCCAAGCTTGCCGAATGCGCCTGCTGCGCTAGTAGCTTGCTGGCTTGTCTTGCCCAGTGCAGCATTAAGCGCATTGATTTCATTGGTGCCATCGACCTTGGCTCTGATGGTCAGAGCCGTAGTCATGTCCAACGCCATGGCTTAATCCTTGCGGCTGTTGACGATCTCAACCACTTTAGCCTCGATCACCTGCAGGTCCTCAAGCATCATGCGTGGGTCGTCGACCTGATACAGATCCATGACCCATCGCACAGCGCCATAGTCCAAACCGACGATGCCGGATGATCCGGCACGCCACTGCGTCTGCACCCTGAGGAACAGCTCAACCACTGGCCACGCATCAGCGATCACTTCGTAGGGCTCGTTGCGTTGACTGAGATCTGGCAGCACCAGCCCGAATGCTGCAGCGTCATCCTCAGTTTCATCGATCGTTGCGCCACTGGCCCAGTACTCAGCGGCGCCGATCAGTTTTTTCGCTTCTGCTCAACAAGCGACTCGAAGTATGCGCCAATTAATGCGCCAGCCACCATGGGCACATCAAGCAACTGAGCCTTGGCAGCCTCAGTGAATGGCACCTCATCACCATCGGCATCCACCACGCCAGCCCAACCGACGAGCAACTCATCGGCAATGCTCTGATCTGTCACGCCATTGTCGAGATCCTCATTGTGCTCAGCAGCCTTGAGGCGTTGCTGCGCCAGCTGTTGGATCTCATTGATGCGGCTTTGCGGTAGTCGCTTGAAGACCGCATCAAATGTCGACTTCTCACGCTTGCCGCCATCAGCCGGCAGGCGAAGCACCACCGGCCAGCTGTAGCTCTGCGATTGACTGAGGACAAATGCCATGCGATCAGGTGAAGACCAGACTCATCTCATTATTGCCTGCCGAGGTCGGAACCGCAATGAATGGCAGGTTGAGCATCTGGATGCCGTCTTGGTCTGAGTAGGTGAGGTTGCCTAGGTCAGACTGTGCCGTGGTCATGGTTACGCGGTTGCCAGCGGTCTGACCATGCTGGAAGGTGATGCTGCCGGTGCTGGTGCCGGTTGCAATGGCAAAGAAATCTTTCTCTGCCATGGTCGGTGCTTCGATCACCACGGTGCCGCTGGGTGCGCGGTTGGTGATCATGATCTCTTTGGTGCAACCCACCAGCTCGCGGTAGATCACATCATTGGCCATGTTGAAGCTGTAGCTCATCAGGCATCCGGCATAGCTGAATGCACTGAAGCTGATGGTGTTGCCTTCCTTGAAGATCAGAGGCGATGCTTGGTTTGCATAGGTCGGCGTCGGCAGTGTCTCATCGCTCGGTGCGTTGTAGATGCCGGTCATCGTGAAGCTGATGAAGGGGATCTGACCCACTTCACAGTTCATCTCGAAGGTACCGCGGCAACCCGTGACCTTATGGCGGATACCGTCTTGGTGGTAATAGATGGTGCAGCTTTCAAAGCCGCTGCTCTCAGGCGCATAGGTTGCGCTGGTGCTGGTGACCAGCGTTTCGCTAAGACCGCAGCTACGCAGCACCGGGCCATAGGCAGGGGCAGTGCCAGCGGTGCCAGAACCTGCGAGCTCTACCTCGAACGTCACCTCGACGCGGGTCTGACTCAGCAGTTGATCAGATTGCCCGAGGTAAGGCCGCACCAGTTCGCGGTTAACGGTCTCTGCCAGTAACGGCTGGATCTCAAGGTTGCGCACCAAGATCGCATTGCTCGAGCCAGTCGGTGTTGGATCCGTGCCGTAGGTGGATTCAATCTTCGCCAGGATCAGGCGTCGGCGCGTCAGAACTGATGCCATCGGTGGCTACCTCGATTGTGGGATGAGGGGCCGGCTGTGTCCGCTCGACGAGCTTTCGCTTGCCGGTTTTGGTGTCGACCAGATAGCTCCCGCCCTGGCCTTTGTATTCGTCTTCCATCGTAGCCGCTACGGACTCTGTGCCAAATTAGCAACCCTGGTTCGATACTTCACCACGTAGTCGCAGGTGATCACACCAGATGGCTGATCAGCCTCCTGCAGATCGAAGTTCACGGTTGATGGCTGCACGTCATAGGCAAAACCATTGCACGTCAGATCCGTCATCAGCCTTGCGTGCAGATCCTCGATGATCGGATCAGCAACCTGATCAGGGATATTGCCGCGCACGATCACAGCAACGCGCACCGTGAGCGTCCAGTCCAGAGTGGGAGCGCTTGTCAGCTGTTGGCATGTATCACTGATCGGCTCCACCACGATGGCGGGCAGCTCACCACGCGCCAGTGGCTCCACACGGCTGCGGTAGATCCGCGTGCTTACGCCAGTGGTGCCGGTCAGGTTGCTGCGGATCCTGGCCAGGATCGACTCACGATGGGTTGTCATGCGTCGCAGCAAACACTCATGGTGATGCTACGGCCGCTGCTGATGCTGGTCACATCCAAACGCAGGTAACGGATTGCATAGTCGCAATAGGTGTGGATGTGATTGCCTGCGTCCTTGGTTTTGGCCTCACCAATGTTCGCCCAATCAGTCCCGTTCATCGAACCCTGAATGTGGTAGGTCACTTGCCCGCCGACAATCTTTTCAAATGTGGTGAAGACCGTGCCATCCACCTCAATGGCCGCAGAGCTGCTAGCGGCGTTGGAAATGGTGGCAAATGTATGGATGTTCTGCGGACGATCCGCATTCCCGCCGTAGATGGTGCTCATGTCTTTTGCAATCCGAGTTGCACGAACTTGCCGTCATCCATGAGCATGGTCTCTCTGACGGTGTAAGCAGCCCCATCCACAGTGATCGAATCGCCGCGAATGAGACTGCCGAAGCTTGAGGTTCTGGTTGTCAGCGTGTAGTCGGTGCTTAGCACCATCCCATCGCTGATCACCTGGCTTGGCATGTCCAGGATTCCCTTTGCAGTAACAGCGCCAGCCGTGCAGCTAACGCCGAAATCTGCGAGGAACACATCCAGATCCTCAGTGAACGCCATGATCAGCCGTACTTCTTAGAACCGAGAGCCACCACGGAAACGGCGCCGGTGCCAGTGCCACCGGAGACGGTGAAGAGAACGCGAACGTAACGACGCAGGTCGTTGCTGTTCAGGTAGATCTTCTCCTGAAATGCGGTGTTAGCAGCAGCAGCAGTGAAGCCGCCACCGGTCACATCCACGAAATCGCCAGAAGTGGTGGTGTTGCTGTGCTGAATCTTGGCGGTCAGGGTGACGCCAGAGCCGGCAGCAGCAGCATCGATGATGAAGGCAACGTCGCCCTCATAATCCACGAGATCAACGTTGGCGGGCGTGCCAGCGCCGGTGGATGCGACGACTGCATTGTTGTGCAGCTCGAGCAGATCGGTTTTGGAACCGAGGTTATGGATGGTCATTGTCTTGCCCTCCGTCTGGGGGTGGTTGGTTTGGATACAGGTTGAGCGATGGTCTCAACCACGTCTGCCACTAGGGCGACAGCTTCAACGGCTTTGCCGATACCAATCAAGAGCTTGGCGTCAGAGGGGGAAGCCTCTAGGACTTCCCCGATCTTCACCACTCGGCCCGAAAGCATCGTCTGCCGTAGGACCTTGATCAACATGATCAGAGGGTGTTGTTGCCGCGGCTGAAGGATTCAGGATGACGGACGGCGATGTCCACATCCTGCATCGCAACCACGCGGACGGTGCCGGAGGTGCTGTTGGTGTAGGGGTCCACCATCAGATCAAGGCCAGAGAAGTAGCCGATGATCAGGTCGGCGAAGTTGCCGAACCACAGATCGCCGGAAGCCACCTGGTTGGAGAGAACGCCTTGATAGCCGTTCACCTCGTTGCCTTCCATCACGAACAGGCCGGAACCTGCATCCTTGGCTTTGGTCTTCAGACCACCGCGCATCGCGGCGTTCATCAGATACACAGGGTTGCCAAGCAGCGCGTTGGCGGTAGCCACGTCGCTCTCAAGTGCCACCACCTCAGCGAAGGTAGGGGTGTCAGCGGCGAAGTCCTCGGTGCCGATGCCAGTGGTCAGCTTCAGGCCGAGGGGCTCACCGTTGGAGCCAGTGCCATACAGGCCAGCCAGATCGATCTTGAGTGCCAGCACACGTGCCAGGTCGGTGCGCACCATGTTCTCCACATCAATGGAGGACTGGATCATCAGGCGGCGGCTGTAGTCAGTGAAGGCAGCCACGGTCTTGGGAGTCAGGCTCACCTGATCCACGGTCTGCTGCGACTCGGTAGGAGCACCGGACTCAGCAACCCAGTAGGCAGTGCCAGCGCCGGACTGACGGGGGATTGCCACGTTGCCGGTGAGGCCGGTCAGCACGGTGGCGCCAGCCTGATCCAGAGCGGAGGCATTGCGCAGCAGATCAATGAAGCTGCCAGCGTCGAGCTCAGTAGCAACCAGGTTGCCGCCAGCGGTAGCAGCGCCAACGGTCAGGTCACGGCGCAGCACATCCTGAGGGATGGTGATGCCGCGGGACTGGCGGCCAAGCTTGGCAGCAGCAGCTTCCGATGCTTCGATCTCAAACGCAGCAGCCTCACGGGCCGAGCGATCGGTCGGGTTTGCCAGATAGTTGATGGCACGCATGAAGGAGAAGCTGCGGCTCTCCTGCGCGGTCAGTCCGATTTCAGCGGCGCTCATGGTTACGGGCTCCTGTTTGATGTCGAGGTTATCGAGCACAGCAGCGCGAGCATCGTCGATAGAACGACCAGACTCGATCAGCTGGCGGCCGAGGTCGGCCATGTTGTGCTTGTCGCACAGTGCAGAGATGCCAGCGATGCGGGAGCGCTCAGCCTCAGCGGCTTCGGCCCGCACCACTGCCAGATCAGGGGTGGTGGTTTCCATTGCAGGAATGGGATCAGGTGTAGGTGCTGCCGAGGCAGCTTGCTCGGTCTCGAAGGATCGGCCGATACCGACGCCGGGATCAGCCGGCACCGATACGACGGAAACTTCATAAGGAGACCAGGCAGTAGCAACAAAGTCACCACTGCCACGCTCTTCCATTTTGTCGATGGAGTAGCCAAAGGAGACATTCCTAAGAACGCCATCCTTTACATCACTCAGGATCTCCTGAGCGAATGCGTTGCGGCTGAACCGCACACGTGCATAACCGCGGCGTTTCTTGCCGTCGATGTAGGCACGCTCCACAACACCAATCACGCGATCAGGGTTGTGGTTGAACAACAGCGGTGCACCATCGTTCAGGCGGCTGAGATCAGCTGCTTTGCCGTCATGACTCAGGATCTCATTCCCGAAGTAACGAGCGACCGGATACTCAGAGCTGAAGGGGAACTCATAGGTGCGATCCTCAACCTCATCAAAGGTTGTCAGCTCAGCGCGCTGGTGGCGGCCAAGACCGGGCATCGTGCGCTCTTCGCCGGTGGCCTCCTCGAACATGATCGGATCCATTTCATGCTCGCTCAACCAAGTGCGCGCTTCATCTGGCGTGAACTGCTGCGCATCAAACCGCACTGCCTGGATTTCGCTTGCTCCTTCTTTAATGCCATAGATGAAATCAATGCCGTCACCGCCGGCATCGTTCTCACGGCGAAGCTCATCGTACTGATCGGGATCAGTCATTCTCGCCGCATGTTCATTTGGATAAGGGCGCGCCTCTTCCATTTGTCTATCCTGCAATGCCTTGATTCTATCCGCCTTCTCATTCGCCCAAGTCTGACCCGGATCGCCGCCCCATGCAGCCCATGCCACGCGGCCCGGTGATGGATAGCCATCCTCTCCGGGGCTGAATCCCTCGCCCTGCTTGTCAACCTCGTGGCGCGCGAACCATGCCGCCATCGTGATCACGGTGTCGGGGCTCAGCTCATCACCGCTCAAGATCTGACCAGCACGCCGCGCTGCAACCTCAGTGCCGCCTGCTTCGCCATCAGCCTTCCAATCCCGATAGCGCTGCGCTTCTTCCTTCATGCCCTCGGTGGGCGTGAGATCAACCTGCTCGCCTGCAATCGTTGCCATCAGTCTTCTGGCCCTTCGGTGGGATCCTCGAGCACTGATTCTTCTTCGTACTCTTCTTCTTCCATTGGCGCGCCTGTCTCTTCAAACGCAGGCACCGCGTCCTGATACAACGGCGGTTGCGCGTTGCCGCCGCTTGTCACCTCACTCGGATCCGTATCCAGCACGATGTCCATCTCGTCGAGCATCGCCAGCTCAGCCTGACGTGCCACCAGCACATCATCCAGATCGCCGCCCTGCTCGCTGATCACCTGGCCCAGCGTCTTGAAGCCACAGCGCACCGCATCCTTGTAGGCGTTCACTTCCTTCTGTGGATCCACCCACTCCCAGCTGCGTGGGATCCAGCGGCTAGCGCGGTAGCGATCTGGGTTGGTCTCATACGCCGGCAGATTCAACACACCACTGAGCACCGCCATCTCGAGCCAGTTCTCGTAGACGATCTGATGGAAGTTCTCAATGAAGAACCGCTGCAGCACCTTGTACGTGTCGCGCTCCTCGAGCAGGCTCAGCCGACTGCTGCTGTAGTTGCTCTCTGAGAAGTTCTTGCTGATGCTCTCGAACGACACGCCAACGCCAGCGGCTACAGCGCGCAGCATCGATCGCGTGAACGGTTCCAGCTGGCCGTCCGGAGCATTCAGATCCGGCACCGTCACGCTCTGACCAGGCGCCAGATACTTGAACACACCAGGGGTGAACTCGCTCACCCGATCGCCCTCGTAAACCTCATCACCGATCAGCTCACCTTCAGGGCTGCTGATGAAGCCCATCAGCGCCGAACTTGCACGAGCGCGCACCACCTCAGCCTCCTCGTAGCCCTGCAGCATGTGCAGCCGCATCAGCGCCGATGCGAACCACGTCACGCCACGCGTCTGCCCCGGCCGCTCGGGCAGGAACAGGTGAATCACCTCATCAGCAGGAACACGCACTCGGCGGCCATTGGTGCGCGGGTTGCCGGCGTAGGTGTCGCCAGGATGGTTCGCATAGAAGTGGTAAGCCTGCGGCCGCAGGTAGCCATCCACCTCGATGCCCATCCGCACGGTGTTGCCTTCAGCAGCTTGCGGGATGTCGTCGTCGATCAGGTAATCAGCCTCGAGCACCTGCAACGCAAACGGCACCTTTGACCCACCGAACGGCTGGCGGATCATCCGCACGAACACCTCGCCGCTCTCCGCCAAACTGCGGCACAGCAGGCGCTCCATATCGTGGAAGCCCAGCAGGCCGCTCACATCACAGCGGCTCTTGTGCATCCACTTCTCCCATGCCTCGTGGATCTGGCCGTTGATCGCCTCATCCAACCGCCCGCCACGCTGCATCCGCACCTGTGATTGGTGCCTGATGCCGTGCCCGATCACATTGTTCTGAATGCTGCGCAGCGCCTGCCGCGCATAGTCGTTGTCACGGCACAGCTGCCGCGCACGATTGCGTAGCGCCTTGAAGCTGCTCTTGATCTCGCTGTCGGCACTGGTGCCGCTTGTTACCCAGTCAGCCGTCAGCCTGCTGACCCTTGCACCCTGATACGCCCGCGCACGAGGCCGCACAGGCTCAAACCCCATTGCCTTGAACAGCCGCGTGCGCAATCCCATCAGAACCTCACGAACAGGTTGTGCGGATTGCCGAGACCATTGGCCATCAGCTGCGCCATCTGCTCTCGCTTCACCTCAGCCTTCAGCTTAGATTCCAGCGCCATCAGATCACTCAGGCTGTAACGGCTCAGGCTGCGGTTGCCGATGCTGTATTGCTGCACTGCACCACCGCTGATCAGCGATCGGATTGCAGCCTGCACCGCCGCCAGATCCTGCTCGAGCTGCGTACGACCATCAAACGCACCGGGTGTGCCTGCATAGCTCAGCGCCCGCTCAACTGTCAGCTGCCCTGCACCCAGCGTGATCACTGAGCCGGCCTTGCTCGCAATCGCCTGCCAATACCACTGGCCAGCATCGAATCCGCCGCTGGTGGCCGCCGAGATCGTGAACTCCCAGCCCGTGCCATATGCCGTGCCAGTTACGTTTGAACCCTCGCTGGCCGCGTCAAATCTCAACCAGTAAGTCAATTCGTAATCCGCACTGCTGACGATGTTTCCTAGGTTGTCAACACCAGCAGCATCACGCCAACGCACCGTGTCACCAGCTCGGAAAGAACTTGGAATGTTCACGGTTCGACTAACACCTTTGTGTTGAGTCTACCCAACAAGTAGGTCCATGCCTAGCCACGCCCTGCCACCCTGGCGGCCTTCATGATCGAATCAAGCCTGCGCTCTACCAGTTCGACACAAACGCAGGCTGCGCCCTAGTTTCGCGAGCTCGTCTGGCGGGTGCCTTCTTGCCAAGCTCGAGCTGCTGCGCCAGCTGATCCCACATCGTCGCCTGATTCATCCTCCGGCCATACAGCAACATCGCCGCATATGCATAGACCATGCAATCCAGCGCTTCGTTGCGATCGCCTGCCTTCTTTACCCATTCTCGAATCGGGAACCCGCGGTGATACCGCAATGCCTGCCGTTCGCTGGTCACCTGCCTGAAGTATTCATCATCAGCGGCCATGCCGAAGTTCAACCCGCCAGCCTGTTGGTTGTGGCGCAACCGGCCGAACAGCGTCGTCTTAATCGTGTCGGTGCCCAGCTGATACAGCGTCACGCCACGCTTCAGCACCTTGCCACGCCAGTTGACGTCAACCTTGCTGCCCTTGCCAACGGCTGGGCTATTGCGCCTGCTGCTGCCCTTGATCGCTACCACGCATTGGCCCACACGATCTCGCACGTAGCGGTACACCTCATGCGTGCAGTGGCCGCCAGAGTCCACAGCCATCTGCGCGACCTTCAACGTCTTGCCGTTCTCCGTGTCCCACTCAGTCGCGAGCACCTGATCCAGCTGGCCCCATACCTCCGTCTGCGTCGGGTCACCCATCAGCTCCTGGTGCCAGATCATCCAGCCCGTCTCGCCTTCACCCCAGCCCCAGACCGTCACCGCTAGCCGGTTGTCCTGCACGTCAACGCCAGCAGTGAGCAGCACCACGCCAGCAGGGCACAGCCCACTGCGATACGCGAGCCGGCGTTCCATCAATCCATCGGCGCTGATCTTCGCCGCATAGTCCTCCTCCCATGTCTCCGCCAGTCGCGTGTTCACGAACGCCTTAAGCGCCGGTGCATCGCCCTTGGCCCGTAGGAAATCATCCACCAGCTGCTCCCAACTGCACCAGCCCAGTGGGCTGTAGAGCCCGCTCAGCTGGAAGCCAGCCGTTCGGCCATTGCCGGCCGGTGCCGTTGCACGCCATTCACCAGCACGCAGCATCGCCGGCTTGTGCAGCTCCTCGAATCGCTCGCTGCAGTGCTCGCACTGATAGCGCACCGTCTCCGGCTTGCGGTCATCCCATTTCAGCTGGCCCCATTTCAGCCATTCCATTGCGCCGCACTTCGGGCATGGCACATAGAACCGCCGCTGATCGCTGCGCAGATACTCCGCCTCGATCCGGCTGAAGTCCTTCACGGTCGGTGTGCTGGTCAGCAGGATCTTTCGTCGCGCGAACGTCGTCGTCCTGCGCTCCGCCAGCGCCACCGGGTCGCCCTCACCATCCACATCACTGGGAAAGCCGTCCACCTCATCGCAGAACAGGTACCGACACGGCGCTGATCGCAAGCCCGTCGCGCTATTGGCACCCGTCAGCAGCATGATGCCGCCGCTGAATTCCTTGCTGAACATCGTGTTGCCGGAGTCCCGCGCCCTAGCCGGTGCAATCTTCTCCGCCAGGCACGGCGTCTCCGTGATCATGCTCTCCAGCCGCTGCTTGCTCAGCCGCTTCGCCATCTCCACCGTCGGCTGCACGCACAGCATCGGGCCTGGTGCATGGTCGATCACATAGCCCAGCCAGTTGCTGCCCGCCTCTGTCTTGCCCGTCTGCGCCGCGAACATCATCACCACCCGCTGCACCGTGCTCTCGCTGCTCAGGCAGTCCATCGGCTCTCGCAGGTATGGCGTGCGATCGGTACGCCATGGCCCCGGCTCCGCGCTTGCCTTGCTGCTCAGTCGTCGATACCGATCAGCCCACTCGCTCACCGTTAGTGGCTGCTCAGGCCGCAGCCCATCGAAGAACCCATCACGCCACGCGCTATTCATTGCACAGCTCCACCAGCGCTGCACGGTGCTCCTGCGTCAGCACCTGATGGATCACGGTCGGATCCGTCTCACCAGCCAGCTGGTGGCTCAACCGATCCGCCAAATTCGCCAATGCTTCCCGCACGCCGCGGCCAACCTTAAACGCTTCCTTCTTCACTTCATCAGCAGGCACCAGCTTGCCACGCTGCTGCGTCACCTGCAGCTTCGCCAGCTCCGCCTGGTAGTGCTCCCTGCGCGCACGTGATTCGTTGAGATCAGGGATCGCATCATCCGGCAGCCCCTCCACACGCCGCTTCAGCTCCGCTGCATCACGCGGTGGTGGGTCCTCCACTGGATCGGCCCGCCGCACCTTGCTGTTGTGCGTTGCCTTGGTGTTTTTGTCCCATAACTCGATCGCAAGATCACGATCCAGCCACCGCTTGCCATCCTTCTCCACCACCGCAGCAGCGATGCGCGCCTTGCTCGCTGCCGTCACCGTGCCTTTCGCGCACCCCTTGATCGCTGCAAACTCACTAAACGTGACTAGCAAGCCTTAATCACTCCTAGTTCAGTTCAATACTATGCAACTATTGAACTCTCAAACTGGGATTGGGGTGAGATTAGCGAGATCCCTTGCGCTGCAATGGTTTGAGAGGTTTAGCGTCTGGCGCTAGAGGATTCAAGTGTCCTTCTCCAGATCGGAAGAGCACA
>Ga0181363_1000106_pt1 | contig 24025 bp, 23 predicted proteins | sample Fa13NDMLBSN_FD_130109 | JGI IMG/M metagenome (GOLD analysis project Ga0181363, IMG submission 130109) | Freshwater viral communities from Lake Michigan, USA - Fa13.ND.MLB.S.N | ecosystem: Environmental > Aquatic > Freshwater > Lake | place: USA: Michigan | collected 2013-09-23
AAAGGTATTATTCTTGAAAATAAAGATATAAGAACAAACAAAAGTACTAATTACGCTAAAATAGCTTTAAACAATGCTGGTTACAATATTTTTAATTTCCTAAAAGAATATGGAGATAATACTTTTTTATCTGATGAAATTATTTTAAATAATACAGGAGGATTTGTTGTAGGAGGTTTTGAATTAGATGTTTTACCAGCTGAAGAAAGAGAAAAATTAATAAGTGAAACACAAAGCAAAGGTATTGTTCATCCTTTGTTTAATGCAAAATTACCAGGTACAAATCATTTTAGACTAGACGGTTTATATGATGTTCAAGAAAATTTTTCAGAATATGTAAGGCCTGAAACAGTAATTACTTTAGAGCAAAAAGAAAGAGATAAATTAGTTAGGAAGTATTATAAAGAAGATAGATTTTATAGTGCTCAATATCGTTCAATACCTTTAAGTAAAAGAACTTACACTCAATTAACTATTCCTGCAAAAACTGAATTTAAAGAAAAGTATTTAAAGAAAAAAGGGGCATTAATTGAAACTATCCCAAATATAGGGACTAAGGTTGCAAAAGGAGAAGGGTTTATTCCAAAACCAGGTGCAGCTGAACAGATGGCTAAAGCTACAATGGTAAGCAAATCTCAAAGAGTAGACAAAGCTTCTGATAAACTTAAGCAGATATTTCAAAGAGATAATATACCTTTGACAATAGCTGAAGCAAAAACAATTGTAGAGGAAGTATATGACTGGACTACTTGGTATGATGGTCTTGCTACATATGTATATGATATATTTGGAGAATACTCTGAAGATATATTATCTATGCTTCCTTTAGCTTCTATGGCTGCTAATAGTTCATCTACTGTAGGATTAGCTATAAATAATGCTGAGAAAATATACAGAGGAGAAAAGCCATCTGGCGTAGCCGAATATTATGGATATGTTACAGATTTTTTAGAGGGTAAAGGTATAAAGTCAGATAAAATGTCTGAATTCTTTAAAGCTTTAACTGGGAATAAAGATGCTATAGCTGTAGACATGCATGTTTACTCTATAATAATGGGTAAGAATCCTAATAAAAAACAAGTTAATCCAACCAACAAGCAAGAATTTGACAAAGCAAAAGAATTCGTTAGAACATTAGCTTCTGAATTAGATTTAGCTCCAAGAGAAGTTCAAGCTGCTTTATGGGCTGCTAATATATTAAGAACAGGTGGAAGACCTGATAGTTATGAACAATACTTTAAAAAACAAATAGATGAAAAAGGACTCAAAGAAAGAATCAAAAATTGGCGGAACGAAGGTTATAAACCATTTTCTGAGATTCGTAAAGACGCAGAAGCCTCTGCCCAAAAAGAAGGTGCAACAATAAAATCCAAAGGTCAGCTTCCAACAGCTTCCGTAGAGGCTACTACTGAAGCGTTAAAAGAAAGGCTTAATCCAGACTACAAAAACACAATTGTAGAAAAGTTATCAAAGTTTGATAAGCAGATAGAAAATAAAAAATTCCCTTCTGCATTAGAGGTTGCCGAACACGTTTTGCCAAGAAGCATATTTAATAAATACAAAGCTCTTTATGAACTAGCTGCAAGAAATAATTTAAACGTATCAAATGAAAAATTGCCACCTAACACAACAGCAGCTTGGGCGTTTGGTAGCATACAACTAAATAAAGACGTTTCAAAATATGACATAGAAGATTACAATGAATTTGCTGAGTCTTTAAATCATGAAATTATACATGGATTAATAAGCAATGGAATCAAAGATAACTATGCTTTATTTAATGATTTACAAGCTGTAATGAATGAAGTCATAAATAGATTTGATTCTGCTTCAGATGAAGTTAAAAATATAATATCTTATATTCAAGATGTAAGAAGTGAATATAAATCTAAAGATGTTTATGGAGCTACAGATGAGGAATTTTCCTCTGATAATTATAGAGAAATAGGAGACCTTGAAGAATTAATCACATATGCATTTACCAATAAAGAATTTGCTGACTTTTTAGACTCAATTCCTGCATCTAAAAAAATTAATGTAAAAGGTGATTCTATATTCCAACAACTTAAAAATATAATTCGTGGCTTTATTTCTAAGATAACAAAAAGCCCAACAGCCCTTGACGAGATAAACTTTGTAATTGATAAATATTTTGACACATCTTGGAATGAAAAACAAATTGCTAAAAGAAATGAACAATATGAATGGGGTTTAAAATTTAAAGCAAATGAAAGTATTTTTGATAAATATAAAAATGACCCTGAGCTTATTTCAAAAGCATATCACAAAGGTGATAATCCTAAATTAAATAAGGCAGTTGATGAATTATTAAGCGTATCAGATATTCCCACAACCATAAAGTCTAAAGCTCAAAAAGCACAAAATGATAAAATAAAAGATTTTATTGATGCACAAAGAAAAGCTGGTCAGTCTGACAAAGATATTAAAGCTGGTTTAGAATTAGTAGCTGACAAGGTAGGCTTGACCCCTGAAGATATAAATAACTTAATGGGTGTTGAGTCTGATGAAGCTAAACCTTTAAAAGGATTTAAGCCAAAAGATAAGGCCGCAAAAGAACCTGAAGGAGAAAAGACAGGCACAAGAGCATTTGCTGCTAGGTCTTCTGAAAGAGCTGGTGTGCCAATAGAAGATATTCCTGCATCTTTAAGATTTTATAGCCCTACAACTGTAGAGGAACAACAAAAGATTGCTGAAGCGTTTATTCGTAAGCATGGTATAGATAATACAATAACTGCATTAAGGTTGCCTGATTCTGGGATAGACCCTAAGAGTAAACCTGTATTAGCTTCTGTGTTGCTTAAAGAACTTTATGCAGAGCAAGGTAATACAAAAGATGTTGCTGAAATTGAAAAGATTGCTATTGATGTACACAATGTATTAGATGCTGTTTTAACATCTGCTACAGAGGCGGCTCAGTTTATGGCAATGATGCGTGAGTTTTACAATTCTAATCCATATAACTATGTAGCGCAAGTAACTAGATTAATAGAGAAAAATATTAATAACCCTATTAAGGCTAATGTAGCTACAGCAGTTGTAGATATAAACAAAGCAAACAAAGATGCAGCAGCCAAAGCAGCTAGTAATGTTGTTAATGAAGTAGTAACATCAAAGGTTACATCTGCAAAAGAAAAGTTTGAAAGAAGTAAAGCCAATTTAAAAGCATTATGGAAAAAGTCATTTAATATTGGGATAGCTTCAAATCAATACGAAGCTGCAAAGAATGATGTTCAATTTGCTAAGGCACTAACCATAATGGCTAAGGACTTTGTTGTTTATCAAAGCGTGCAGTTTAGCGAGTTTTTAAAAGAAGTTGCAATAGAATTAGGGTTAAAAGAGTCTGATATTGACCAAGACCATTTAAGAAAAATATTCGAAAAGGCTAAGTCTGCAAAGATACAAGAAGGCATAAAAGTTGGTTTAAAAGAATTAGAGTTAAAGTTAAAAGACTTAATAGAATCTCATTATTCAGCTTCTGAACTTGAAGGTAAGTTAATAGACAAGTTAAAAAAAGAATTTGGAGTAAATTCTGAATTTGGTTTAAATGATGCAGCTATTAAGGAGTTAGAAGAAGCTATAAAGCGTGAAATAAAAGTATTAACAGCTAAAGAAAAGATTAAGGCGTTAAAAGCATTAGGCATAAAAGAACAAAAAGATGTCAATGAGATTTTATCATTATCAGAAGAAGGCTTGTTAAATGATAACGCAATTCTTGAAACACTTGGTGATAAGTTAGGCATTAAAAAACTTACAGCTGAAGAAGCTGCAAAATTAGCTGATTTAGCAAAAGATATTAAAGAGTCAAAAGAAGATAGGATAAAAGCTAGGAATATCCAGAAGTTTGAAGATTACAAATTTGTATTAGCTAAAAAATACAAAATACAAGATTTTTTAATATCTAACTACCTTACGAATATATTCGGGTCACTTACTTCCAATGAAAAGAATATTGCAGGTAACGTGAGTGAGACCATATTACTTGTTGGGGAGCTAATGGGTAACGCTTTAGCTAGTGGTAATCCTAAAGATATACAACGAGCACTAAAAGCATTAGTAGATGGTAATATCAGAGGTTTTGACTTTACAAAAGAAGTTCTAACTACAGGTGTTGCATCTTACAAAGAGCCAGGCGATATCCGTGCCCGTAATATGTGGGAACTGATAATGGACAGAGAGAATGACTTGACAAGAATAGAGCGTAATCTACAAACTTTATTTAGATTACCATATCTTGGGCCTACGTTATTAGCTGAAAGACGTTTTTGGAATAGAGCTTTATTATCGATGGATTCATTGTCTGGGACTACAAACAATGAACTAGGTTCTTTATTAGCAGCCACAAGAGAGGCCGACAAGCAAAAGCTAAGAGGTGCTAAAAGGACTAAATTCATTGAAGAGCAAATGGCAAATAGTGCTGAAGCTCAAGAAGAAGCAAGAAACTATGCTATATCAGCAGGGTATAAAGAAGGAACAGGAGAATTTAACAGAGCTGTTGCTAATTATTTAGTATCTAAAAGACCTGAAGCAATTAAAAAGGCAGCAGCTGAATACTCAGCTAGAGCAACATTAACGCAAACACCTCCACCAAGTACTATGACAGGTGCAATTGCTAATGGGTTAAATGATGTGATTTCTAAGAACCCAAACATAAAGTTCTTTGTTCCTGTTGTTAATACATTTGCAAACTTGATTGTAAAGAATATTGAGCGTAGTCCATTTGAATTTTTCTCTTTGGCGTTTGACGCAGGAAGAGCTGCATCTGGTGTAGAAAGCGCAAAGGCAGGTCTAACAAAAGCAGAAGTTGCAAGAAGGATGAAAACAGCAGCAGTGTGGACAGCCATATCAGTATTGCTTTTTGCATTAGCAGGTGGTACAGATGATGAAGAAGAAGGGTTTGAAGTTTTTGGTAGTGGAACTGGAGACCCTGCTGTAGACAATGCTAGAAGAGCTTTAGGATGGAAACCAAACACTGTTAGATTTTCAAAAGATGGTGGTTACTATAATTTTGAATTTTTACCTTTTGGATTTGTTCTTGGTATGATAGGCAATATGCGTGATTACTTTAAATACAAAAACAAGCCTGCATTTGCAATAAGACAAGCACAAGCAAAAAAGATATTTGGGAAAAACCTAGATGCTTTAGATAAAAATGAAAGAGAACAATTAGAAGCAGAATTAGCTATACCTGGTAAATACAATATTTCAGCACAAGAGAAAAAAGAGTTTTCAAATTTATTGTCTGAATTAGCATCGACACCTGTTACTTACTCTTTTCAATTACTAAAATCACTAGGTGAATTAGTTAATGCAGTCGGAGAGGGTGCAGGTGCTATTAAAACTGCTCTGAAATCAATTACAAACATTAGTAGAGGTTTAGCAGCTCCAAGATATCTAGGTGAGGTAAGAGATATTTTTGATAATAAATTATATGACACAAAAGAGTTTCGTAATGTTATAGGTGCTAATGTTCCTTTTGTAAAATTAGGAAATGTAAAACTAGACGCATTTGGTAGAGAGATAGAAAAGTACAAGTCAGAATCAATATTATCAGGTATTAAATATGCATTGACTAGAGGGTTTTATAATCCACCTACAATTACAGCACTTGACCAATTTTTATGGGAAAATGGGGTGGGAGTATCTGTACCAAGTAATACTCCTAGCATGGCTTATACTGAAGATGTTTATAGAGAATACATTGTAACTCGTGGTAAAATATTAATAACAAACCTTACAGAAGCTTTAAAAAATAAAGAATTTGAAGGATTGAGCCCTCAAGATGTTTTAGAAGTTGTAAATGCATACACCACTAATGCAAATGCAGAGGCTAGAAGTATAATAGACGAAAAATTAGATAAATTAAAATAGATTAAGATGATAACACCTAAAAAACTAAACAAAGGGGCGGTTAAGTCCCTTTCAGAAAGATTAAAAGATGAGCAAACAGCTTATCGTTTGTACAGATACTTTTCAAATTGCCTAAGAAACAGCGGATATCTAATAGCTGCTAAGTACTTTGAAGGCGAAGCAATGGAAGAGCTAGAACACGCACATATCCTTGAGAAGTACGCAACAGATTGGAACGTAGAGTTAGAGTTTCTAACTTTGGAAACTCCTGCTGAAGCTGACGGCATGGTAGAGATATTCGAAGCATCATACACGTTAGAGTACAACTTATTGCAAGAGTACTCAAAGAACGCAGTAGAGTGCTTAGAAGATGGCGACATGAGCACGTTTAACTTCTTACAACAATTTATTGCTATCCAAACAAAAGCAGTAGCTGAATACGCTGACAAGTTGAATATGCTTGAGCTATTTGACCAAACAGATAAGAATTGGCTATTTAACTTTGAAAAGAAACTTGTAAAATAATTTGCTTATATTTGCAATATGGCACTTGATGTAAACTATACGTATAGTATCTATAACTCTGAAGGGAACAAAATGGTATTCGTAGATACCACCCCTCCGTACTCTGCTAATGAAACAGGGGGTTATGGCTCACCTAATATTACAAGGGCACAAGTGTCAATGGTAAGAATCCAATTTGGCAACTACCCATCAATTATAGGACAGGCTACAAAGATAGCAGGGGAAACACTTGTTCAATATCGTAAGTATCTGAAAACAAGCGGTTCTGCACAAACTTATGATAACAAGGTTATTGAGTCAGGAGATATCTATATCCCTTTCTTAACAAGTACAACAGTTATTGCAGGTGATGTGTTTCAAGACTTAGGTTACTATGTGCCACTTGTGCCTGTAGCATCATTCTTGCCAACTACAAATACTACCCCTTATATCTTGAGTATACCACAAGTAGGTCTTGCAGCCACTAACGAAACCATAACGGACTTAGTGTGGAGTTTACAATACGAAGTATATGGTATATCAACAGGCACTACATTTACAAGTGTGCAAGGGCAACAATACATTGTAGTAAGCGGTGGTACTGCTATACAAAGTGGTAACATATATCGTGTAGGTGAAGTATTTGTAGGTAACGCAACATCTGTTACGTTCACAAGTGCTGGAAGGGTAGCTCCATTAATGTCAGTAACTGAGAAGACGTTTATAACTGATTACAATTTAAGGTTAGCCATTTACAATTTGCAGTCTGAGCGTTTAGCCAATCCGTGTGCGTGTCAAAGTGATAGTGACATACAAATAGCAAGGCTTTACAATCTATTAGATTTTTTAAGTTACCAACAATACACGAATGCAGTTAGCTTTGAGCAGGCAACTGATTTGCTTGCGTTTGGTATAGTACAAGTTTCACAAATTCAAAATCTACCTTGCTAATGTATTCATTAAGAACAGAACCATTTAGAAGAGCGACATTTGACAGGGTTTGTACGACATATGTCAAGGGAATGTTTAGCTACGCATCAAATGCAAGTTATACAACTATCAGACCATTAGACGTAAATCTAACTACACTATTGATAGACTACTTGGACTTTGCTATAGAAACACAAAACGATAACACAGCATTACAAGATAAAGCATTAGACACCACAATAATTAGCGTAAAATAATGATACCACAATTAAAAAGTATATTCAACCAAAACCAATTAACACAATTAATAAATGTATTTATTCGCAGTGTTAATCCATTAATTGCAACTAAACAAAACTTATTTGATTATAGTGGCAGTGCAACAGGTGTTAGTCCATTAACAATAGATGATAGAATTGGAGGTGTAGCTGAGTTCACAAATGTAATAGCTAGAAATACATCAACAACACTAAGACTTGACAGTAATATAATAACAGCTACATCAAAGATAATTTATACTTTAAGATATAGTGGTGCTGGATTCCCACAAATACTAAGCCACTCAACATCATCAGGAAGAGTTGATTTTAGAGTTGCAAATACAGACCCAACACTAGGAAGTGGTACAGCAACAAACGCATCATTATTTATTGAATACCAAATAGTAGGGTAATGAAAAACACATTAGCAGGTACAAAGAAAGGTAATTCTCGCAGTGCTAAGTTTTATCATGAAAACAGAGAGGCTGCAAAAAAGAAAGCTGACTACGATAAGAAGTACCATGCTACCGAGGAACGTAAGCAATACAGAGCTGAATTAAATAAGGCTAACAGAAGTGCAGGAACATACGGAAATAAAGATGGGATGGATGCAAGCCATAAAAAAGATGGCAAGTTAACCAAAGAGTCTCAGGCAATAAACAGGGCACGACAAGGAGCAAACGGGAAGTCAACAAAGAAATAGGTAATATGAAAGAAAATACAGAAGAGTTAAAAGCAAGGTTAAGCGTGTATGAAGATAGTCCTTTAAAAGAAGGTTATCTTGCAATACTAAAACAGATTAATACTTGGAATCAAGATTTAACAAATGAGCCTACAGGCCTAACGTATAACCCAGATAGCGGTGATGCAGACATGAAGGCATTTGACAAGGCACACAAATTCATCACAAGCATAGACACCTTGTACGACAAGCTAGAATATCTAAGGGGCAAGATGAACCCTGAGCAACAAAAGCAAGTAGACACAGCATCCAAACGTAGCGATAAAAGCGGCACAAAAGCAATATGAGTGTAATTAGTTTAACAGAAAAATATTTGGACAATTCATTAGAGGCATTAATGGATTTAAAAACAGGCATTACTGTTTATTTTATAAACTCAGAAGAGGTAGAATTAAATGTAATAGCAGAAACGCATATATGTATGTATATAATTTTACATACATTAGGTATGCAATTGGTTTTTGATAAACAAATGCGTGATGAAATATGAGTTTAAGTATTATTGATAATACAAAACCCAAATCTCCTATCTTCACATACCAACCAATACCCGCTACATTCAGAACAGAGTTAGATGAACAGAAGTATTGGGTAGAAGAGAAGCGTAGATGGATAGAAGGGTACGAGGACATGACAGGTGCTCTATATTACTATGCTACCCAAATAAAGCTAAAGGATAGGGTTACAGGCAGGATATTCAGGCCAACTGTGCGTGATGCTGACTTAGAAATATTCAGGGCAATACAAGACGCTAAAGCAGCAGGTGAAGCACTTTACTTTCTAAAGGCCCGTGGTGTAGGATTCTCAAGTATAGGCATGGCATTACCATTCTATTTTGCAAGGGTATATCCTAATAGTAACTGCGTGGCAACAAGCAAGGATAAGAAAACACTTGCAACATTGTTTAAAGAAAAGACAATGGTAGCGTATGATAATTTAGACAGTCCATATGTACGGCCCGATGTGCTTGCAAAGAATGAAACAGCAAATGAATCGTTCTTATCAATAGGCATGAAGTACATCAATGATGATGGGAAAGAGAAGTACGCCACAAGTAATCTTTATTGTAGAGATACGCAAGAGAGCGAGAAGGCCGCAACAAACTTTTCAGGTGGTGGTGCGATATACGGGTTTGCAGATGAGGCAAGTTTGATGCCAAGGCTAATGACATTCTTTAACTCGGCTATTGAGATTTTCAAGGATACCGATGGTAAGATAGCAGGTACATTAGTATTAGGAGGAACAGCCGAAGCAAACATGGGTGCTGAACATATTCACAAGATACAGAACATTTGGCAAAATGCGGATGCTATGAATATCAAGCCATTGTTTTTGCCTGCAACTTATGGCAAGTACATGACTAATGGGTGGAGTGACCACAAGAAAGCTGAAGAGGAAATATTAAAAGAAAGAGAAAAGAAGGCAAAACTAAATGATGGCGGTGAGGCTTTAAAAGCTTATACAAAGAATCATCCATTAAGGATAGAAGATATATTTGACTTTGGTGGTAGTAGCAGGTGGGATGATTACGCAATAGAAAGAATTAATCTACAAGCAAAACATCTTAGCATACCAAGCAATCAACCAAACATAGGTCATTACTCAGTAGTAGAAAGAGAAGATGATATGCTTGCAGTACCTAACCCTAAAAGCAATATTAAAATCTACCAGCACCCTGAACAAAACACGAACTACATATTAGGTATAGATGCTACAATGAGTACCGATAACACGAGTGGTGCAAGTGGTAACTCTAAGTTTGCGTTATTAGTAATGAAGGGGATACACCCACAATCAGACTCAGAGTTTAGCCCTGTGTGTACATATTTAGAGCGGCCAAGAGATTTTGAAGTTACGTTTGATACAGTTATACGCATTTTAAAATACTACAACAAGTATGGTAATGCAAAGATAGCAGGCGAGTTAAATGCAACAGGAGGTGTGCTAGTAGAAAAAATACAACGATTAGGTATGGCAAGTACTATTATTGCCCGTAAGGACTTAAACAAAAGCGGATGGGTAAATACAAAGAAGCCATGGTTTTATCGTGTAGATTCTATTGTTGATTGGCAGTACACGCAAATGAATAGGTACTTTAAGAAGTATGCAGAGCGTGTTAAGTTTATAGAACTAATACAAGATGCCCAAAAGGGAGATAGTGCCAATACGGATATTTTAGATGCCTTTGCAGCAGCGATATGGGGCTTTGGTTCAGGAGACATATTAGAAGGCAAGACAAACGAAAAGAAACGACAAGAAGTAATAGGCGTAAGGTACGTACAAATGAGAGATGGAAGTATGGGTTGGGAGAGCTACGACATCAATACAGGCAAGGCTGTATAAAATTTATTTGCATTTTAAAAGCATTGTATTACATTTGCATAACGAGTTGCAGCCTTGCGTTTGTGCGGGCTTAAAATGCACTACACTTTGTTTAACCAAAAAACTTTATAAGATGGCACAAAAGACTGATGAAACACTAAAAACCGCATTACGCAAGACTGCTGTTATAAGCTGTCTTTACTATTTATGGGACTCGGTAAGGGTAGTAACAGTAGTGTTTGCTTTTATATTTTTATTATTTACAGGGGTAGTTGTCGCTCCAATGTTAGCTGTTGCTAAATGGGTTTATAATGTTTATTGCAAATATTACGATTGGCTTTTTGATTGGTACGTGTCTCAAGATAGCTTATAACTCTCTAATCTGTGAACTTTAGTCTACAATTTGTCAACCAACTAGTATCAAAGCAGGGGTATTTTTTTGTTTTATATAAATAGACTATATTTGTAATAAAATAATATCAATATGTATCAAGTACCTCCAGGTTCAATATTGCGTCAACCCTCACAAACTATAAAAGAGTTTACCGAGGATGATTATATGAACAATGCTCGTTTTGTCGCAAGTAATTGGAATAAAGTCATTTACAATTTTACGCCTGAAGGCAGAGGTGCTACGGCCACTCCAAAGTTTTGGGTAATAGACTACTTACAAAATGCGAGTTATTGGTTTGGTAAGAACGTAGATACAGATTATGCGTTTGCCACAAAGGATGAATTAAACAATGCAATACCTGTTCCTATGTTTAGGGGTCAGGATATACAAGCACTAATAAAACATACGATTGGTGTAATATCAGAGCTGATAGCACAAGTGCCTGATATTATTAATGTACGCTCAATGAGTACTGACTTAATCAGCAAAAAGAAATTATTGCGTGATTTAGCATTATTCAATATAAGAAACAAGACATTTGCAGACTATGTAAAGGAATTAACGGGGTTAGAGGTTCAGCCAATTAAGGACATGGACTTTAACAACGTAGATGAGGTAGAAGCTTATTTTGCGGACTACAAAGATGCATTAGAGAATCTATACATAATCCTTGCAAGGTATTCATTCCAGTTTAACTATGGTAATGAGTTCTTTGAAAAGCAAGCAGCATATTATGGTATAGGTGGTGTAATAGGATGCCGTGTGTATGCACAGAATGGTAAGCCAAAGTGGAGATTAATAGAGCCACAAAACTTAATATGGGATAACTACCAATCACAAGACCAACATAGGAATGATAGATTTTCGGGTGAGTACTTTGAAAGAACTGTGCCTGAACTATTGACAATGTTTAAATGGACACCTGAAGAGCGTAAGGATATAGAAGCCATGGCAGATGCAGGTAACACTATTTGGGCAACATACAACGTGCCAATGGGTAACAACCTAATTTGGTGGAGAAGTACAGCAGTAGGTATCCCTATGGTAGCTGTAGTTCATGCAGAATGGAGAAGTTTAAAGTACGAAGGTGTAGATAAGAATGGTGATGAGATTTGGTCACCTTGCTTACGTCAAACTTGGCTTATAGGCAACAAGTACGTAAAGGAGTATGGAGAAAGTCCAAACCAAATGTTTGATAAGACAGACGATTCAAGCCAACGCTCATGCTATATTATAGCAACAGCTGATACTGTAATGGGCGTAAGTATGGGAATAGCAGGTAGGTTAAAAGAATACCAAAAGCTAAAGGATTACTTCCAAACTAAATTAAACCAATTAGTATACAACTCAAAAGGTAAGCGTTATGTAATGTATTCAGATGCTATGCCAGAGGGCATGAGAAGTCCTGATATACTTGCACAATTAACGCAAGCGGGTATGGTGATACTACCAAGCCGTGATATGGATGACCCACAAGGTAATGGCAAGTTAATAGAAACAATAGACATGACATTAGACCCATCTATACTAGGACTAGCACAATTAATAGATAGGCTAAGGGTTTACATGGATGATATTATTTCTATGCCTGCAAACTCAAGGGGTATGGTATCAAACTACCAAAGCAAGGATACACTTCGCATGAACTTAGAAAGTGCAAGCAAGGGCATGGCAAGTTACTACTCTACATTCTACACATGGGCTTTAAGACTACTTGAATATAGTACAGACCTTGCAAAAACAATCATGGCTGAATCTGACGAAGATACAATGTCACTATTAGTAGGTGATGCCATGGTAGAGTACGTAGAAACAAAAGATATCAAGGATATGCAAATGAAAGACTTTGCAATGTCATTAGGCTTACAAGACTTCTTAAATGACCAGGAGCGTGCAATGTTTGTCCAATACTATATGCAACGTGCAAGTGCTACAAATGACCCTGAAGATGAATTGGTATTCGCAAATATTGCTCGTATCAAAACAAAGACAGAAATGTACAACTACATAGAGAGTGTAGTATCTAAGAAGATAGACCGCAAGCAAGCCGAAATGATGCAACAGCAACAGCAACAAATGGCCATGGCCCAACAAGCAGCTGATGCACAAGTAGAGAGTGCAGCTATAGGCCAAGAGACAGCATTAGAAGGTCAGGCAATGAAGCAAGAAGGTGACATGGATAAGATGATACTTCAAAAACAACTCGAACAAGAGATGCAATAAAAGCTGTGAATTGCTTTCAGAACATCAAAGCCAACTTAATCGTTGGCTTTTTTGTTTTGTAATTTATAGATTTCTTTAGTTACATCCCCACGTAACTTATTTGGATTAGTCGTAATTTCAAGCCAAAAGTTATAGCAGTATATTAAAAAGTCTGAATCTGACATACCCATTTCTGTTGCGTATGTTTTCATCGTCTGCTTAAAAGAAGGTATTGTATAAACTCGAATCTCTGCTTTTCTCTTTATTTTTTCTTGCATAATACTTTTTGCGTATAGGATATGCGCACAATAATCATTGTATGACAAATATACAATTTATATTGTTTCTAAACAATTATTTTTGTATGAGAAAAATTAAAGAAAATGGAAAATACAGGTTTAGAAGTTGAAAATGACGATTTAACGGCATTTTTATCTGAAAAATATCATTCAGATGAAGGCCAAAGTCAACAAACAACTGAAACTGCACAAGCAGCACCAGTTGAAACACAAGTTACAAATGAAGTAGAAACTGCCACACAAGCAGTAGAAACAACAGAAGTAGAAGCGGTTCAGACAAATGAGCCATCGTTCTTTGAAACACCCGATTTATTTAAGGATGAATCAGCCTTAGCTAAAGACACAACACAGCCAAAAGCGAGTGAAGAGTTTTTGCAAGAGTTAGAAACTTACAAAGCAGAACTACAAAGGTTAAAATCAAACCCACTTGTAGATGCTTTAGAGCAATTTGGTATGCTTGAAGAATTTGACATTAAGAAGTACGCTTCTGAGTTGATGTCAAAAGATTATAGTAAGATGTCGCTAACAGAGTTAGTAGCAGAAAACATAAGACTTGAGTATCCTGACTTAACAACTGAAGAGTTAAATTCAGAAGTAGAGCAGTACATGGCATATAAGAATATAGATGAATATTCAAGCCGTATTGTAAAGTCTGAGATGGAGAAAGCATTGCGTGCAGAATTAGCAAGCAAAACACCAAAGTCAGATTACATCCAAAAATTAGAAGAGGCCGCAAAGTCATTAAAGCCAGTTTCTCAGCAAGACCAAATCAATCAGATTATGGAAGGCTACAAGAAAGAGAAAGAAGTGCTAGTAGATTTTACGAGCCAAATCAAGGGGCAAAACTTATATGGTATTGAGTTAGGTGATGAGCACGTACAAGGTATACAGAAAGTGTACGATGACTTGTTCAATCCACAAGCAACACCATTTACAAAGGCTGATGGGTCTTTTGACGTAAAGAACTTTACACTATTTGCACATAAAGTTGCAAACTATGAGAAGAACTTAAAAGCGGCATACGACTTAGGCAAGAGTGAAACATTAAAAGGAAGAGTGAATGTTGACCCATTAGGTTCAGTAGTATCAACTTCTCCAACAACAGATTCAAGAAGTCCTAACCAAATTATTATGGAAGACTTAAATAACAGAACATATTAACCAAATATAAATTAAAAATAAAATATGGCATTTCCAAATTCAACATTTATCGACCCGAATTTACCGTTAGTATCGGTATTTACGGATTACGGTATCAACGAGCGTCAAGTAGAACCTCTTGTACCGAAGTTAGCACCTGCGTTTTCACGTAGTGTTATCTCAACTATTGCCGAGCAAATTGGTAAACCCCAATTAGTAAGTGCAAAAACTCCTATCTTCCAAATCTATCGTCAACCGAATGATTGGGCTGCTGCGACTATTTCAAATCGTTCAGCTGTAGGAACTGACTTAGTATTAACTTGGTCTGACCCTACCTTCCAGTCTATCCGTGTTGGTAACATGACTCAAGCAAAAAGCGGTGCTTTAGGTATCGTTAAGAGTGCTTCAGCAGGTACTGCAACTATTGGTTTCTTATCAAACCCTAATGGTTCAACTGCATTTGGTGCAAATGACTTCGTAATTGGAGAATTAGCATCTGATAGAGGAGACGTTACAGACCGTGACAATCGTCTAAGCAAGAGCACTTTCTTCACTATGCCTGTGCCTTACCAAAACATTGTAAGTTCTATTTCAGACACTACAACTGTTAACTTCTCAGAAGCTAATCAGTTCACGTACTTAAAGAACATCAATGGTACTCAGTACTATGCATTGAACAAAGTAACTCAAATGTTAGGTCGTTTGCAACAAACCTATTCAATCCGTATGGTTGGTGACATCCCTGCAAACTTCAACACATCTACCCCAGTTGGTGGTTCATTGATTTGGCAGATTAAAAACCAAGGTGGAACTACTCGTGCTTTAAATGCAGCTATTACTCCAACTGAGTTTCATGATGCAATCCAACAATACATCAACAATGGTGGTTACGCTTCTAAAGAAGTTATCATCGTTGCTGGTTCTAGCTACATCCAAGATTTGCAAAGAAACGTATTTAGAGATTTCGTTACTACTGCGGGTAATAACAACGTGTTAGGTGGAAAAGAAGTAAAAGGTTTGAACATTATGTCTTACTACTACTCAGGATTTACATTCCACTTAATTATGGATGAGTTCTTGAACAACCCTAACATTTGGCAATCATCTACATTATTTGCAGGCGAAACTGTACGTTCTAAATCAGCGATTTGGATGAACGCAGCTCCTTGTCCTACAGAAAATGGTGGTGTTTTACCTTTCGTATCTGATTACTACTACGGTGTACCTGATATGATTGTAACTGAAGTTAAAGGTATGACAGACATGATGGGTCGCCCTGTTAAAGAAGGTGTTAATGGTAAATTAGCAAGTACAGTTGAGGTTAACTGGAACAAAACTACCCAGTTTAACAACCCTGCACAATGTATGTTCCATTACGCTTCAGCTTAATTAATTGTTTAACAAAATAATAAAAATATAAAATGAGCGTAACATTATTAAACGTATTAAATACAGTATCTCCACTAGGCGTAGACGCCCGTGTAGATGCAAACGGATACCTAAACTTACAGGGAACTCCTGCATTCAAAGCTTCAAGCATTGACAGCGTAGTAATTACTCCTTATGCTGCTGAAGTAGCACAACAATCAACAGTAACAATTACATCAGCAAGTACAAATGCACTTTTTTCATTGTCATTAATTTGCAATGATGTAAACAGCGGTATGATTACAAGTGTTCCTTTGACTGTAACTTCTGATAGTTCTACTAGTGCAACTGAAATTTGCGATGCTTTTAGAGCTGCAATCAATAGTATGCCTGAATTATCAGTAACTGCTAGTGGTACTTCTACCTTAGTTGTAACTGCAAAAGCTGGTTTCCCTACCTTTACATTATCTACTACTGATGCTAAGATGACTATCGCTACTGGAACTACTGGTGTAGTAGGTACAGGTTCAGGAGCTTCTTTAATTGGTTTGTATCCAAGCACTGCTGGTTATTTTAGTGCAGGTGGCTTTACTGCTGCTGCAAACATTGTTGCAACTAACAACTACACTCAAGTATTAGTAACTTCAACTACTGGTGGTTCTGCTGTAATCCTTGTAAAATATGATGCTACAAACGTAGGTGACTTGTTAGGTACTTATGGTACAATTACAGGATTGAAAGCTGGTTACAGAGTAACTGGTGTTGCTTATGACTCTGCACTTTCATTCACAGGAGCTATAAACAATGGTACTGTTGGACAAGCTGGTACAATTTTAACCGCAGGAACACCGTCAGCAGGTACAATAACTGTTGGTGAAGGTTTAAGTGGTACAAATGTTGCTCCAGGCACTTTTGTAACAGCACAACTTACAGGTACACCAGGTGGAGCAGGAACTTACTCAGTAAATATTTCTCAATCAGTTAGTTCTACTACTATAACTAGTGGTGTTGTAACAATTGCTACTAACGTGGCAACATTTACAAGTGCAACTACAATTAGCATGGGTATTTTACCAGGCGACTTTATCGTTGCTGACCCAGCAGGTACTCCTTCAATTGGTTATGTATTAGTGTTAAGTGCTGATGGCACTGCTGTTTATAACAATGCAGTATCTTTCGTAACTAATGGAAACGTGTCAGCTAAGGGATACAACGTATTCAAGTGGAGAGCACTACCTTTATAAGACCTGTTTTCTCTTTTTTTTCTTTCATATTTTCCCACATAGAGCACCTCTTCGGAGGTGTTTTATTTTTTTTGTTATATATATAAATTGGATTATCTTTGTAATACTTATAACAGGTAAAATAAAATGGCAAAAATTGAATTTAAGATTTTAAGCAGGTATTCTTCTAATGTTTTAAAAGGTACTTCTTACAACTCTCGTGCAGGTGTTATTAACACACTATTAAAAGACGGGACAATCCTTAATCGTGCTCCAATGGAAATGGAAGAAGCAGATGGTGTTGTTTACAACCACACTTTAAGGATGCGTGAACCACACCCAGACCCTACAAAACAAGGTATGTTTATCTTTACGGAAACATTCATCTACTTAACTGATGATGATGAAAGAAACATACAAGACAAGTACGACAAGCAAAAGAATGCATTAGTAAGAGCATTCCATGACTTTGTAAAGTTACATGACCACGTAATTGTGCGTGATAGAGATGGTAACGATACAAACAGAAACAACTTGCACCACGCTTTTGAATTGATTGATATTACACAAAATATCCAAGTAGAAGCCGAGATGAACAAGAAGAAAATTGAAGGTGGCTCTCTATTAACGAAGATGTTTAATTCAGACATTAAATCATTCAGGGACTTCTGTTATGCATACGGATTGCCAGGTATTGATTTATTTGACGATTCAAAGCTATTTAACATGGCTATGATGAAGATGAACGACAACCCTGACTTCTTCTTCTCTATTTACAACAACAAGCAAAGGGATATTATTACATTAATACAGATTGCCCTTAACAAGAATATTGGTACACCTGAGCTACCTAAAACAGCACTTACGCAAAATGGAGAAACATTCTATTTAGATGGTGGTGATATTGTAGCAATAGGTATGCACGCATTGCAAGAGGCTTTAATGACAGACGTTTACAAGCGTAGAATACTTGAAACCCTTGTAGGCTTTAATGTAACAGTATCAAAGCCAATTGATTCTATTGAGGTAGAAACTATTGACTTCAAGCACTTAGAAAAGAAGGCAAGTCAAGTAGGCTTTAAAGGTACAGAAAACGAAGCTAAGTTACAGAAGCAAGTACGTGCAAAGTGCATAGGCTTGAGTTCAATAAAGAGCAAAGACAAGTATGACAATAAAATAGAAGAGCTAAAAGCACTATTTAACACAGACGAGTTTATGCCTGTTGTACATTATGCAATGCAATACTTAAATGAATTTGTTGAGAGAAACTACAAGTTTGAAAAGGACAGCCAACGCATAGTGCTTGAGGATGACCCTTTAAATGTGACAAACGAATAATAACAAAAAAGCCACCGTAAAAAGTGGCTTTTTTTATTTGTATTTAAAGTTGTATATTTGTGATATGTTCAAAACGCAGGCGCAAATAGACGAAATTGTAGTGGATGCTAAGGCTTACTTATACCAAAGCACACAAACAATAGCCGCTGAATTACAAATTCAAGCAGCACAAGCCTATTATAATGACGTTATGAACGCAAACGCACTACCAAACTACTACATTAAAGCAATAGAGTTTATAGGGTCAAATTTGAGACAAAACAACCTATTTTCAGATGCTTTACAAGGTACTACGGAAAGTGTTAATACAATGGAAAGATATGTAGAGAATGGCTATGTAGAAACAGGATATATAAAGTCAAACCCATCATAAGATGCAAGAATTAAATTTAAGATTAGGACAAGCAGTAGCATTAACATACGCACAAACAGACGAGAACTTTAAGCGTTTAAAGACTGCGATAGATGCTTTAGAAGTAGCTGTAGCAGGTGCAGGCTTAGGTACTGTAACAAGTGTAGGGTTAACTTTGCCTAATATATTTACGGTAACAAATAGCCCTGTAACAACAACAGGCAGCTTAACAGCTACGTTAGCATCGCAAAGTGCTAACAGACTATTTGCAAGTCCTGATGGCTCAGCAGGTACTCCTACATTCAGAAGTTTAGTTGCAGCGGATTTACCTACTGTGCCTATAGCAAAGGGTGGTACAGATTTGACATCCCCAATACCTAATAATTTTGTTCTTTCTAGTAATGGTTCGGCCTACCAAGGAAGAGAAATATTACCAACTGGAGGATTAACGGCAGTATTTGCACCAGCTTCTATTACGCTTGGATTAGACCCAGCTTTAATAAATATAACAGGTTTTGCAGGTACATTAACATCAGCTAAAGGTGGTACAGGATTTACAGGCCCTTTTGCAGTTAACCAAATATTATTAGGAAATGGGTCAAGTTCTTGGACTAGTCCAGTATTAACAGCAGGTTCAGGCATAAGTATTACTAATGGTTTAGGGACAATTACAATAGCAAATACAGCTACGGGAGTATCACAATTAAACGGATTTACAGGTGCTTTGAATTTATCTGTAGATACGGCTAATAATGATGTTCAGATAACAAACATATCTCCTGATATTATATTAAGTATTCCAACTGCATCTTCTACTAAAAGAGGTGCATTATCATCTGCTGATTGGACAACATTTAATAGCAAAGTTGGTGGTAGCGGAACAACTAATTACATTCCTAAATTCACGGCATCAGGTACAATTGGTAATAGTGTATTGTATGAAGATGGTTCTAATAGAATAGGTTTAGGAACAGCTACACCAACATCTACGTTTCATATAGTAAGAGGTGGTGCAAATTTTAATTTAGAAACAACAAATGGTATAGCAGCACTATTAAAAATTAGTAGTACAAGTGCTTCAACAGATGTATCTATCAATAGTGGAGGTACTGTTACAACTACAAATACAAATTTAACAGTAAACACAGGCTTCAGGGTTTATCCTTCAGGTAATGCACAATTCTTAAAAGGATTTGCGATAGATGGTTTTGTTTATTGGAATGTAACTGGTAATTATACATTTGCTACAAATGAACAATATGGTGTAATATTAGGTACAGGCTCAGATGCTACAATGACTGTAAATTTGCCTACATCACCTATGGATGGGCAAGAGATTTGTATTTTAACTGAAGAAGATAAGTCAAATTTAACAATAGCATCAGGCGTAGCATTAAGAAATATATATGGCAAATCGGGTACACCAGGAGTTACAGTAACTTTTAGTATATCTTTAAATACACACGGTTCAGCCGTAATTTTTAAGTATGCGGCTGCGGGTAATGGTGGCATAGGTGCATGGTATTTAACAGGATTTTAATTTTATAAATATATGAAAAGTAAAGAACAAGAATTACAGGAATTAAAGGCAAAGGCTTATGATTGTATTGCACACTACGAAACAGCTATCAAGGTAGCAGAACAGTACAAAGAATCGTTGAATGAGATTAACACTCAAATTGTAGAGATACAAAAGGCATTGCAAGAAGAAGAATCACCAAATCTGGTTAAAGAAACTGAATAATGGACATAGAAGCAATAGTTAGTTATAATGTAGATGATTTATCAACACTTCGTGCGATAGATGCTTCTAATTATGGCACGCCAAATCCCGAAGTAACAGACGTGAATGCAACACGATTTGTATTTTCGAGTGTAAATGCAAGAGCAAACATACAAACTAATGTAACTTCGTTAAAGGCGAACTACGAGTATGAATTTGTGGGCACAGGCACAATAACTATTGACGGCAAGACATTCAATGCGGGAGATACGTTTATATTCCGTGTGGATGTAAGCGTTACTCCTCCTGCAACCATTCAGATAAACGAAACAGGTTATTATAGCCCCGTAACTGATTACGACCCTGCTACTGATTCTTATGAGCAGTTTGTTCCAAGTCAAACAGGAATACCTAATAACTTGTACTTCCCTGACAATATTTTTACATGCGAGTATGATGTGTACACTACTGAGTATGTAGAGAATCAGCTTTTCCCTGAAGGTACATACATTGTTACAGGAAGCACAGGAGGTGTAATAGACCATGCAGAAAACAACTATCAATACAATGTAGGAGAGGTGTTTATTGCCACAGAAACAAATAGCTTTACAGATGTTACAGGCGTTAACAAGGTTGTTAAATTAGAAGGTAGCACTACCTTTTACTTTATGACTTACAAGTATGCATACGAAGTATATGAGAGTTACATCAATGCTATAGCTGAAGGTCAATGCGGAACAAGCTTACAATCAAACTTTGTGCAAGTACACGCATTATTACATTCAAACATTATTAACTTTGAAAAGGGTATTAGTGTAGACTTAACAGCTATGCAAAATACACTAGATATTATTAACACTAACTACTCTAATTTATATGTATAGCGGACAAGAAATAAAGGATAGATTTTTTACCTTTTGGGATACCTTGCAATCAGGCACGTTCAGCAACACAAAGCTAAACTACATATTTGAGAAGGCACAAACACAATACCTTTACAATATAATGGATGGGTATGGCCTAAACTTAGCAGTAGAAAACGAAGCTACAACATACCTTATAAACTTCACGGCAGTGCCAACAAACAATGCCTTGGATGTATCAGATACGAGTATTGTAATGCCAAACTTTGAAAGGCTAATTGCAATGGCCTGTAAATTTATTAAAGGCGGTGTAACATATTACGAGTACTCAAGAGAACTAAAAGACGAAGAGAAGGTAAGTCCATTAAAGGGTAACATCCGCTACCCTAAGTACGATTATACAAATACAACCATTAGGATATACCCTACAACAGAAACGTGTTTAGAAACAAAAGGATTGTATTTTAGAGAAGTGTTTACAATAGACGTAGCAAGCACAACACAGAACTTGCCATTTACGGATAAGAATGTTCAAGGCATTATTAACAACGCATTAAACCTTGCAGCACAGATTACAAGGGAAGATGGGTACTACAATATGACCGAAAACGAGCTACGTCAAAACGAAGTATAATTCTTTTCTTGGCTAATCTCACATTCAAAGTGTGAAGATTCATTACATCCTAATGCTAACATATAAAGTACAACATCAGGTCTGATTAATATGCCTGTAACAATTCTTGGGTTTTGTTCTGGGTCTGTTTTAAGATAAACAAAGTCACCGCATTTGTATGTGAATTTCATGATAAGTCGTTAATCATTTTTGTGGCTAATTTATTTAAACCCATTTTTTGTGCAAGGGTTGCAACATCAAGCGCAACTTTGTCGTTTACACTATCATCAAAATCTTCCTGCAACTTTTCTTCTGCATACTCGCACAATAGTTCTATGTTGTAATTGCTACTTGCTGTTTCTAAAATAGCGGCCTTTACGACTTTTAAGATAGCTGCTTCCATGTTCTCATGGTCATTACCAATAACCCTATCTACGCAGTACAATTCTTGCTTAATGCTTGCAGATGCTTGTGAAATGATGTCGTTCAAACTTTTCATAAAATAAATTTGTAATTATGAAAACAAATGTAATACGAATGATTCCATAAAAACAAGAAAAATGTATAATTTAAAATCGTTCTAAATAGTTATATTTGTACTAAATAATAGAATAATGATAACATCTTACATTATAGATGAACTTATACGAAGCGTAAACGCAGCCACCAATACCTCTAATGGTAAGTGGGATAGCGAGTACGTAGAGGCTTTGCTACCACAATTAAGGGCAGAAGCTATCATACTTTCGTATAATGGTAGTAGAACGCAAGCTGCCAACAAAACAATTAGCGGCCAATGGTTACAGACACTTGAATTTACGATTGTTCAAAGTGAGCAAAATAAAGATGCTGAGTACCTTGTAATAGATGTACCAAGCACAGTTAGGATAAACGATAAGACTGATGGGCTTGTATATGTTGGTAATGCTGAGGAGGCAATAACTTTTAAAAGAGCGTTTACAAAAACAGAAGTAGCTTATTTAAAGCAGCGTGGATTTTTAAGAGGCAAAGAAATTGTTTACATATACACAGGAGATAAGCTAGAGATATACGGCAACAAAATATTGAAAGGCTTTCAGATTCAAGGGATATTTACAAACCCGACAGAGATAGCAGGATTCAATTGGTATAACAGCGAATACCCTGTAGATGAATCAACTATTGCAATAATGAAAGATTTGTTTATACAAAGAGCAAGAATGGAAATGGGATTAGCACAAGATACTGTTGCAGATGGTGCTGATACATTAAGCGTTAACCCTATTAAGGCAAATACTAAATGATAGACTCAGGCATAGGAAGTTTTGAAACAACCACATTGGATGCAATCTTAGCAGGTACTAAGATGCGTTTAAGGTTGCGTGATACAACAAGCGAGGACTTGTTACTAAAAGATTTAATTGTAGAGGGCTTAAAGAAAAGCCGTGTACCTTCTTTGTTCATAAGAAAGGAAACGTATATTGAAATAGACAACTTGGTATTATTACTACCATGTGACTTTGTAAAGTTCGATAAGATAAACCCAATACGTTTAATTGACAATAACAACCAAGGCAATTGGATTATTCCGCAATTTATTGACAATACATTTTTCAGTTACGACCCTGATGTAACAACATACGGGCCATTCGTAAGATACGGAACAGTAACACAAGTAGGGAAGTACTTATATTTCTCAAGCGATATATCATCACTAAGGGCATTAATAAGCTACTTAGGAACGAATGTAGACCAAGATGGAGAAATCGTTATCCCTGAATTAATGGATAGCGTATTGGTAGCTTATGCGTGTTGGAAGTATGGTCAGGTATACCCTGAGAGAATGCCAGCAGATATAAGAAGTGCATGGGAGATGGAATATAAATTAAATAAGAAAGCAGTTCT
>Ga0181363_1000108_pt1 | contig 23515 bp, 37 predicted proteins | sample Fa13NDMLBSN_FD_130109 | JGI IMG/M metagenome (GOLD analysis project Ga0181363, IMG submission 130109) | Freshwater viral communities from Lake Michigan, USA - Fa13.ND.MLB.S.N | ecosystem: Environmental > Aquatic > Freshwater > Lake | place: USA: Michigan | collected 2013-09-23
CAATATCAACACAACAACAACTGCAAACTTTTACATAGCTGTCAACACCACATCACAGGTAATACAGCTATTTGTTGTAGGCCTTGCAAGCCAAAATTACAATTGGTCATCATTCATCACCTATCACAAAGTACTAAGCAATCTGTAGGAGCTTTTCATGTCATCATTTGCGGGATTTACCAACGGCATCGTACAGACAAATCTTACAGGCCTTGTCTATGGCAATGGACTTAGTAACCATGCAACAGATGTCGACTACAACACCAATCAATTTACCCCAACGATTGCAGGATCGACAACTGCTGGAACAACGACATACACAACACAGGCAGGACAGTTCACAAAGATCGGCAATAGGCTGTTTTTTGACATAGGAATAGTTTTCACGCAAACGACAGGGACAGGCGACATACAGGTGCAAAGCTTACCTTATACTGTAAACAATAGTAGTAATGTTAGCATCGCTGTAGCAGTACTCACAGGTATCAGCTGGGCTAATAATCAAGAGACATATGTTGCAGCACAAATTGTTCCCAATTCTACATATCTTGTGATTACCGGCTATCACAATACTAACACACCCGCCAACGTCCAGATGCCAACAGGCACTGGAACCTATAGCATAACAATATCAGGATCATACCAAACAGCAACCTAAAGGAAATCTATCATGGCAAAAAAAGTCGAAATGAAAAAAGACCACATGAAAGAATACAAGAAAATGAGCGCCAAAGCTTTAAAGAAGCATATGACTGAAGAAAAAGGGCTTCTTAAAACAAAAGAGCACAAGAAAAAATAGTGCTACAGCTAAACCCCATGATCGCGGTGGAGACCCCGAAAGGGGATGGCCTCGCCGCTTTTTTAATCGATTATGGCTTAGAATCAGACCTCTATTTTGTTGTTTTTTTAGAAAATAGAGAGATCTGGACCTTTGCCACAAACAAAGTCAGGCTTAAAAGCAACATCACGGCAGGTAGAAATTGAAAAAAAACGTGGTAATGACCAAAAAAGACAAAAATCCAGAAGGCGGATTGTCTGCTGCTGGCAGAGCTAAATACAATAGGGAAACAGGTGGCAACCTAAAACCGCCCGTTAGCAGTGAGCAGGCAAAAAAATCCCCTACAGATGCAGGCAGAAGAAAATCTTTCTGCGCCAGGATGGGTGGGGTTAAAGGTCCGATGAAAGATGAAAAGGGCAGACCTACCCGCAAGGCATTAGCGCTACGCAAATGGGACTGCTAACCTGTACATACAGACAGTAGCAAACATAGGCTGCAATACTAAGGGCTATCGTTGTAATCAATGCCCAAAGAATCCTCACCCAAAAATCTTTCGGGCAGAAAAAAACTAAAAGAAAAAGCATTAGACAGTCCATTAAAAGCAAGACGAAGAACATCATCTCGATCATGGCAGTCCTTTGAGGGTAGCTCTATTTTTCGATGAGCTATCAGAGTCAACGACATCGGTGGCCTCTTTTGCCTGGGTATTAGTTACATTTAAAGCCACTGTACAAGAACTTAACACACATACGACTAAAACAAAAATAAGCGCCATAGATCACCTCTATGACTAAGATATACAATGTCAAAAAATAATTTAACAGCGAAACCAGAAAACAATAAAATTAATGAAAAAAGCGCAAATCAGAGGAGCTGCAAGGTCTCTTTTTTTGAAGAACCTAAAATACAGCATACATAGGCCAAAAAACAGGTTCATCAAGGCAAAGCGCTGATGGAATGTGAAAAGGTCTGCAATTTTAAAAACGTTATTGGCAATCAGCAAGGCAAAAATATACAGGCTGGCATCTTGTTTTTTCTTAAAATAATGGTAAAGACAGTATAGGGAGATAACTATGCTTAAGGTTAAGTCAAAATAGATCATTTTTTTAGCTCCAAAAATCTTTCCATTTTATTTTTTAGCCTGCTTTTCGCATTCAACGCCTTTGTTATACTCTTTAGCAGCCTCTACAAAACACTTGCTACCTTGGTATATTTGTATTGCAGCTGCTGGAGGTACGGAGACAGAGGCGCCAGCGCCTATAGAAAGGCCAATACCTTGAATTACAAGGTCTCTTGCTCTTTCGTAGTGTTCGTTTGCCTCTGCGTAGGACGTTTGCCGTTCGTAGGTGTCCTGGTGCTGAGGGTTGTCAATGCTGTTGCCATACCTGCCATTGAAGAAAAAAGTTCCAGGCGGTCTTCTTTTCGCGGGCCCTTTAACTTTCCGATTTACAAGATCGTAAACTTCAAAGCTAATATCTTGTAGCTCTTCAAAATTTCCACTGTACATAGAGCATTTATAGAGATAGACAAGGCAAGATAGCCTAAGCTGATCGTCTTCAATATCTAGAGCTATGGCTTTAGCCTTTTCAAAGCTGCTTTTAGCCTCTTGGTAATCTTTGGCATCATAACACTTTAGTGCATGGTCGATAAGGGCTAAAAAGGGCGTATTTTGAGGTTTTTCATCTTCGGATGCATTGGCAAAGAAGGTAAAAATTAGCAAAAAAATCGTGAGATATCGCATAGATCCTTAAAATTAAATTTTTAAAATTTCAACCAAACTTAAATACAATGTTTTTGATATTGGCAGCTGGCAACTTTTCTTGCATGGCACGCAACAGCCTTGGCTTTTCAAACTGTTCAAGAGTGCTATAAAGGGAGGATGCAAACACTTTAACTAGCAATGTTCCATTCACAAAAGATATCGCTTTCGTTTTTGGAGCGAATACTTCTGGAAGCATAGAAGGCCAAGTATCAACAACAAGCTGCGGGTTGATTTCCATCTCTTTTTGGATATTGTCCATCATTTTAAGAACAAGATCGCTTAGCAGTTTGTTTGTGCTTTGTGCTCCATCATAGTTTAAAGGCGTTCTTTGACCAAATTTAAAGCCAGACATTAGTTGGTTCCTTTAATCAGCATAAAAGTCTCAAGAGTTTTTACACGCTTATCAAAAAAAACCCAAACTGAAAGAATTTTTAATGCTTTTTGGCGGCTTTGACTATCTTTTGTACTTTGAAACCGAATAAAACTTTTTAGGATTTTGCAATCTGCTCGTTAAAAAGGCCTCCATGTTGTTGATTGAGTTGAATTTTTTGTAAAACCAGGCATCTTTGACGGCTTCATGGATCTCTTTTGGGCTGTATTGCGACGATTTTTTGGCTGCAAAGTAAGTTGAAACATTACAACCGATCAAAAAGCCATAGCCTTTCTTGTTTTCTTCCCTAATTTTGGGAACGTAAAAAATTTTTTTAAGAGGTTTTCCTCTATACGTATCTGTATATATGGAATTGAATTTAAGAGGGTCCCTTTTTTGGGCAATTCCTCCTAGATCCGGGTCCCTTTTTGTTAAATCAGGGTCCTTTTTTGAAAAGTCATTGTTTTTTTCGGGGATAGCTCTGTCTTCAGTTTTTGTAGGCAGATTCACTAATTTTTTAATTTTTTTCTTGTCTATTCCTTCTTCGCTAACTATCCCAAGACTTGCAAGTTCCTCAACAATTTTCCAAGTCTCTTTTACATACTCCGTTATGTAGTTAAAGCAATGCCGGCTTTTTCCATGGTATCTCTTGCGCTGAGTAATAAGACCCATATCCAGCATCTTTTTTTGGAAGCGCATAATGGTTTTTCTATCAAGATCAGTATCTTGAGCCATCTGCTCTATAGTGACTGTTTGACAAGGCACGGATAATTTTTTACTTCTTAGATAATGTCTTTTACGAACGTGCCAGAAAAAAATCTTAAACTGAGTGTTGCTGATATTTAAGAAATTAAGAGCGAAAACTTTTTGCTCGAGAGTTAGGTTGGATACTGTCATTTGAGGCTCCTTGGTTATTAAAGATTATTTTAATCGATAATACCCACCAAAAGACCTTGCGGTAATTCTTCCGAGCTTGCTAACATTCCACGTATCTAACTTGTGGTTTGTGTTTTTGCTCGGAAGATTCTTGTTTTAAATTTTTCTTTTGGTGAACACTACCTGAGCGGAGAGAATGTAAAAGTTCTCTCCGCTTTTTTTTCCTTAAAACTAATCTTGTTTGAGTAAAAACTTGTTTTAAATATTCCGAAATCCTAATCTTGACAGACTTTCTTGGCAAAGGTTTTCTCATATTAAAAAAAAATCTACTCTAAAAAAGGGAAAAAAGTCCCTAAAAGCTAGATTTTGGCGATTTTTTTTAGAGTTTTGTAGGCAAAAAATCCAAAGCCTAAAAACACCGCTCCTAAAGCCATAGGCAGAAATAAGCAAAGAAAGGTCTCGAAAAGATCGTAGAAAGTGAAAGCTAGATCGTTAAGCATACTTTTTTCCAGTGTTAAAATTTTCTTTAATATAGTGGCCGTTACTTTAATGCAATAACGGCCTACATGCTAAAAGCTAAACTTGTACCTTGTCTGCATAGGCTTTCTGTATGCTTCAAGATCAACACCTAAAAGCTCAGGGATGCTGCTATAGTCGATAGAGCCTTTAATACTATACTTTGAGAACCGGAAGTTTTCATATGCTAGCGACTTATCGCCGGCGATCTCTTCAAGCTTTGCCCTTAGGAGCTTTTCCTGGGTTTCAAGAGGCTCAAGCTTTTGTTTAATATCAGCAAGCTCCCTTGCAATGACAATCCAATCTTCTTCGATATGCGGTAGCGACTTTGTCTGTACACAGCGCCAGAACTCTTTCTCAGCCTCTATAATCTTTGCAATCATCGCATCATCGCGGTAAACATTGAGCATGACGCCATCATGGCCATCAAAGCTATAATATTTCAGGCTATCGGCTTCCATAACAAGAAGCTGCTTTTGTAGCTGTGGCATATACTTGTCAGGGATCTGGCCAGAGAGAGCCTTACCATGATCAATAGAGCCTGGGCATTTGATCTCGCAAAGGATATCACCGCTAAGGCTGATGCCATCAAGGCTACAGCTCATGAAAGAATGTTCAGTGCTCTCAAAGACAGCAGGCTCTAAGATAGTATCTAAAGCAATGGAGGCCTTCTCTCTAGCGATAGGCTCAAGGGCGCTACCACGCTTCATCGCAAAGTTTGCAACGCTTCTATCGCCAAAGAGCTTTTCATTAAAGAGCTCAGTTTTGGTTTTGTAAGGTGATACCCCTAAGATAATAGGAGTATCAGAGCTGCCAAGGTGCTCTTTCCTGAAGGCATGCCACAAATCTGTTCCCTGCTCTAATTGGATTCTTCTCATGATGTAGCTCCGGCTAAGGTTTTAATTTTAGCGTTGATAGCGCTCATCACCGCATTGTAGTTCTTGTATTGGATATCAAAGATATTGGATATGCCAAGTCTCTGGCACATTTTATCGATGAATTCATTATCGCCAAGGGTCTTTACAGCTTGGTGTAGCGCCTTTTTCTCAGTGCCTAAGATAGCCCTATCTTCCTGAACTTGCTTATAGGGAGGCTTGTAATCTCTTTCTTGCTCAAAAAAAAGATTGAGAAGAGAGTTGATGTTATATCTTTTAGCGTAGGTGATAGCAGAACCTCTTGCCTGTGTAGCATTGTTACTTGCTTTTTCATTGATGATAAGCTGGAACTCTGTGCTCATCCACTGACCACTAGTATGAAAGAGGGTAGTTGTTAGATGCGATGCACTGCTTTGATGGACAAGGGCTAAACCATTTTCAATAAGAATATGCTGTATGCTTGTCATGATCTCAGATAGATCAGCAAAATTGTAGTTGTAACCCTTAGATGTTTTTTTAATGATAGGGAAAGAGCCCTGTGCTTTACTCAGCGCTGCGATGAGCTCATTTAATGTTTCTGATCTATTCGTCATTTTGATCCTCTTGATGAAGGTTTTTAGCGTCTTTCACAGCTTTCTCAATAAGAGCAAGCTTGATATAGCCCATTTCGTAGCCCAATATCAGGGAGAAATCAGCTTTGAATCTTTCAGGGCAAAATGATTGGCAGTTAGACAGTACTGAATCAAAACAGTTGGTGTAACAACGCTCTAATATCTCTGCTATATTTTCTACTTCCATAATGCCCTTAAAAAGTTAAACCTATGTTAAACGCTAAACGTTATTACTAGCAAGCCGTAAACATTTTTTCATTGCAAACAATTCATTAAAAATATGTCTTATATTGAACGCTTCTACCATGTAGCGTAAACTCTTACGGCTTGATAAAACTACGTTCAATTTGGGGTTATATGAATTTGCTAGAATTTAAATCAAAAAATAAGTTTACATATCAACAACTAGGGAAGCTTTTTGGTGTTCCTGGGGCTACGGTGCATCATTGGCTTCATGCTAATTCTTACCCAAGCCCTAAAAGCATTAAGAAGATTGTGGCAAAAACAGAAGGCCAAGTAACAGAAGAGGAACTTAGGAAGTTTTTCAATGACTGCGGAAAAGAAACTAGAAAGTACGAAGAAGCCTGTCCGTATTGCAAACGCAAGTACGAGCAAGGAGATATTTTTTAGAATCGATATCGAACCAGACTCATGGAAAGCGCCGAAATATAACGGCAAAGTCGCCTACGATGTTATGCACAACTACAAAAATGCCGTAAAGCTTCTCATGAAAAAAGCTTATACAGGGGATATAATCTATACACCTGTAGAGGTTGAGTTTAAATTCTATTTTGAAATTTTAAAAAAGAAACGTACCGGTGATAAAAAAGATTATCTCTATCTTGAAAACTTTATGCCCTGTGTGCACAAAAAAGACTGCACCAACATGCAAAAGCTCTTTGAAGACTGCCTGCAAAGAATTGTCCTTCTCAACGACAAACAAGTCATCAAAATATCTTCCCACAAGTTGTGGGCAGAAACCTCCTATGTTGAAATCCGAATCAGAAAATGCTTTGAGGGAGATGTTCAGACAGAATATGAGAAGAAAACAGGGAAAGGACAGCTAAGAAAGGTGTGGCATAACCTTGAACACGCCGAGGCTAGGAAACGAATTAAATCAATTCCAACTGTAACTAAAATAGCATAATAAGGAATTAATTGGCTATGCTTAAATCAGGTAAATCTAAAAAAATAGTATCAGAGAATATTAAAACTGAGATACAAGCCGGCAAGCCTCAAAAGCAGGCAGTAGCCATCGCGCTTTCTAAAGCTGGCAAGTCTAAAAAGAAGCGTTAACCAAACTCTTCGTAAAGAGCATCTAGAAAGGCATTGTCTTCTTCAGCCCTTTTCGATGCTTTCTCTAAATCTTCTAATTCTTCCTCAGTGAGATAGTCGCATTCTTCTTCGAAGTAAACCTTGCTGTAGGGATCTGTAAAAAAAACCACGATTACCCACCTTTTCATGCGTTAATTTTGTGTTAGATTTTAACGTGCATTTAATGAATTTGGCAATGAAAAACTGTTTCGCGTCATAAACCTATTGATACAGAATCGTTAAACAAGATTTTATCGTTGAAGTTAAACAAAAAAATAAGCCATGCTCATCTGTTTTTTAGGAGGTATTTATGTTACTTAGTGAATTTAAGAAACAAAGCGGAATGAGTTTTCAGGATCTAGCGCATCTTTTTCAAACAAGCCGGGCTAGTGTCTACTTTTGGGCGCAAGGGACAAGGCTGCCCTGTGATGCAAAGTTGAGGCTTATACAAAAGAAAACAGGCAATAAATGCACTGTGGATGAAATGAAGGCCCATTATTATGAGCTCAAGAAATTAAAAAAATGATTCCATAGAACTAAAAGCCTGAAGTCTTTAAGCTTGCCTGCCAATCTGGAGGCAAGTATGTTACAATTAGATCTTTTTGAAGAAGACACTCTTGTTTTGCTGCTTAAAGAAGTAGCTAAACTACGCGAAGACCAGCGGAAAATGCAGAAGGCCCTTTACGGAAGAATGCAAGATGTTGAGAAAAGTTTTAAAAAAAAGACTATACATAGTATTTCTACTTACGACCTTTTTGATACGGGGTAGGAATTCATGTTCGAGGGCAAAGACTGGCAAATCTTAGACAACCATTGGCAAACGTTTGACAAGATGCCACCCCTAGAAAGCCATGAGAGCGCTTTCGTCTGGTGTACTGATTTTATGAACGTATGGATTGCAAACTATTACACTATGAGCTCATTAAGCCCAATGCGTTTAGATAGTATGCGATGGGCCCTCATAGAGTACCCGCTAGTCCCTGATCGCGATGATCTTTAGCAACGTACTTTTAAATTTTTTGTTGACTACTTCCAACTTAGCGTTTTAGTATCAGCTTAAGAAATTTAAAAAGAATTTTACTATGTCTAAGAAATATACCACTAAAGCCAAGCCTATAGCCAGTGATGATCCTCGTAGAGTTCCTGACGAAATTCTTGGCAAAGCTCTCATAGCATCTAGAGGCCTTGTTTACCTTGCTGCCGACGCTCTTGGCATGGATTACTCAAGATTTTCTCACAGGATATCGCAAAGTGATTACCTTAAAGAAATGAAGCGCTTTGGGATTGAAAGACGTCTTGATATCGCAGAGGACAAACTTGCTGAACTTACAGAAGACAAAAACGTCACTGCCATTCTTTTCATCCTAAGAACTCTTGGCAAAAGCCGTGGTTATGATGAGACGCCAAAAGTAGAGATTCCTGAAGAGACCAAAATGCAGTTTGATTCTCTTATGACAAGCATCAAGAACTTGCAAAGCAAGTCAGCTTCTAAAGATGCTAAGAACAAGAGTTAGTGCTGAGTATAGATCGTAATGAGATACAGGCTCATTGATTATATGCGCGGGAAGGTTTTCGATGTTTTTACACATATTCTCAAGCATAGAGAGCTTGTCTTCTTTGCTAAGACCGTAGCTATCCTCCTTAGGGGTTTCTACTTTTTTTTCATCTAAAACATCGACGAAAGTGACGTCTATCTCACGATCGCTATCGTCGATGCGGATGAAGTTGCTGAAGTCTTTAGCAATCACCCTGTAAAGATCTGTACCACCGTCAACGCCTATTTCACCGCAAGAGCACACAATATAGTCATGCTGATGAAAACTTTCGATAATCTCTTTACAAAGTCTACATTTAGCGCGGTTTCGCATAGGGTTTTTCTCCTGCTTAAAAAATGCACCCTAGCACAGGATGAAAAAAAAAAGAAAATATTTTAAAAAAGATGTTATGACTGAGATTTTTGCACCAAGACAGCTTGAGTTCATCGCCGATAGTACAGCCAAATGGAATCTAGCTCATGGCTCTGTACGATCGGGAAAAACGGTCTGCACTCTGTTTCGCTTTATGCAAGAGGCTAGGGATTGCCCTGACTCGCAAATCTTTATGATTGGCCATACTGTAGAGACAATCTATCAGAATGCTGTAAGACTCATTCTAGAAAGCCCACAGCTTGCCATTTTTCGCCCTTTTTGCACGTGGCATCCAGGGAAAAAAGTCTTAAAATTCCTCGACAAAAGCATAGGAACGCTTGGCGCCAAAGATGAAGGGGCCATCGGCGCCATACAGGGTAAAACGTTCTCCCTTGCTTACTGCGATGAGATGCAGCTATATCCCGATAGCATCATCGATATGATTGACACTAGGCTTTCCAATGCCCATAGCATGGGCTTTGCATCGATGAACCCATCGCATCCAAGCCATAAGTTAAAGCAGTGGATAGACAAAGCCGAAAGCGGCGACCCAAGCTACTACGAGCTGCATTTTACCCTAGATCACAATCCTTACGTCTCTGAAGACTACAAAAAGAGAATAAGAGAATCCCTCTCCGGACTTTTCTACAAGAGAAACTACCTAGGGCTATGGTGCCTTGCTGAAGGGGCCGTCTTTGATTTCTTTGACAGGAATATCCATGTCGTAGAAAGACCGCCAAGAGCTGCTGAATATTGGGTCGCAGGTATCGACTATGGCACTGTGAATGCTTTCTGCTGTCTTATCGTTGGCGTATCGACAGGAAAGTATGAAAAGCTTGGCAAAAAGATGTGGGTAGAAAAAGAGTACTACTGGGACCCTAAAAAAAAAGGACGCCAAAAGACTAACAGTGAATTTGCCGACGATGTGGTAGAATTCTTGCAAGATTACGCTATCAAAGCTGTTTATTTAGACCCCTCTGCAGAGGCTTTTCAGCTTGAACTTAAACGCAGGGGAGTGCATGTTGTTCACGCTAAAAATGACGTAGCCAATGGCATACAAAAGATGACCTCTGAGATGGCTAAAGGCAACCTTGTCATCCTTGAAGAGTGTACAAATCTTATCCGTGAAATTGAAGGGTATGTATGGGATCCAAAAGCTGCAATGCGCGGTATTGACGAGCCAATGAAAAAAGACGATCACGCGGTAGATGGATTAAGGTATATAATAAATTCTCATAAGGTTAACACATTTGACCAGGAAGAATATTTGCAAAAGCAGGAAGAGGCTTTAAGACAAAAATACCATCCTATGGGATTTGGTTATACGAGGTTTTAAGATTGAAAAATACAGCACTAACTATCACAGACGAGATGTATGAGAGATTTTTAAGAGCTTATGAGCCTTTTGAAAAAGAAGAGATTTTAAAAGTACTCTTTGATGCTCAGGTAGATCTTAGCGCAATGGTTGGCATGCTAATCTATAGTCTGCAAAATTTTGGCAATTGTTCTGGTTTAAGTGATGAAGATTATACAACCATGCTAAACAAAATCAAAAAGCTGCAACACAACAGAAAAGTTTTTCTCAAAGTAATTTCTAGCGACAATTTTGAATTCCGCCTAAAAGAAGACGAAGAGCTTTAGAGGTTAATGTCTGATCCCATCATCTATACACATGTCTGTTTTAAATGCGGGAAGGAAAAGCTAGCCTGTGATTTCATCACTCGTCGGGGAAAAGCATCACGCACATGCCTTGATTGCGACAAAAAAATTAGACTTTCTAAAAAAAAAGTCAATGCAGGCGAAAAAAAGGGCGGTTGGAGTAAATTGCATTTTAGGATCAACGATTCTAAATACTAGGAGGATGCTATGTCCATGCCTGACCTAAATGTTCACAGCACTATTGATGTCAGCAACTCTTGCAACTGTTTTTGTTTTACAAGAAAAAAAAAGAGCCCAAGCTCAAACTCTTCTTTAGAGGTTAAAGTTGATACTGTTGCCAAAAAAAAGATTAAAGAAAGCGCAGAAAAAACAAGCAGTCTGTAGATACCTCTAACGACATTGCAGTATTAAAATAATTTGTAGTATCTTTTTGTTTCATACTCACTGAGGATACTATGTCATTTTACAATCCAGGCTGGCTCGATGGCAGGGAGCCAAACGAAGGCAACATACGCCAGTGGCTCGACAATCTCTATTCCAAATTCCAGCCCATAGAACAAGCCAGATGGAATCAAAGTAATATTGACACGCTATTTTATGCTGGCAGCCAGAACTTTGTGAATCGCTACTTTGGCATGATGACAACGCAAGGGTATCAGAATTTCTATTTTAACCTTTTGCAGCAGCCGGTAAATCTTATCACAGGCTATCAAAGGCAGCATCGCAAGCAAATCAACTACATTCCTTCAGACAATAGCGACCCTGCAACCACTGACCAGTACAACAAAGTCATTTCCTTTGTCTGCAATACTGAGGAAATCCATGAGACATTTTCTAAAGCTTGCGAGCAGTCAGCCATCGCAGGCCTTGTTCTTTTGCAGCCTTACCTAGACTTTAGCGGTGATGACCCTGCGCAGGGGACGTTAAAGCTAAAACTTTGGGAATACAACTCTTTTATCATAGATCCTTTCTGTAGAGACGTAGCAAACCTTACCGACTGTAACTATATATGGACGCAGCAGTATATTAGCCAGGAAGAGGCTAAAATACGATTTGCTGATAAAGCGGATAAAATCAGTCTGATGAACTCAGGGCCTCAGCGCTATGGCAGATTTTATTTTTTGCCAGAGCAATACAACATGAACCGCAACAATCTTCTTGTTCTTTCCTATGTGTGGTATAAATGGAAGAGGAAAAGAAAAAAGCTCTATTCTAAAAGCAAAAACCAGTTCTTTGATATTAGAGAAAATGCTCAAGATGTGGATATGATGTTACAGCAAATACCTGATCTTGAAATTGTTGAAATCGAAGTCCCTACTTGGCGCCTTGCTGCAATCCTTAATGAAGATCTTGTCTATCTTGGCGACAATCCCATGGGCTTTGATGATTGCCCTTTCATTATGGTGCCATGGAACTACGAGCCCCATATCAACCAATACGATCTCAGGGTGCGCTCTTTAGTAAGGACTATGCGCGATAGCAACTACCTCATGAACCGCCAAATTATCATCTCTCATGACCAGAAAGAGGCAACAATCAACGCTGGCTGGAAAAGGAAGTCGGGAGCTGTTGCCAACGAAGATAACATGAAAAAGACAGGCCAAGGCTGGGATGTTATCATTAATGAAGGCTACGAGATGACAGATGTTGAAAAGATCATCCCCAACGCTGTGCCAGAATCAGACTTTGCCCTGGCTGACCGCCTTAAAACTCTGATCTTTGGAACTTCTGGCATCGATCTTGAAAACTGGTCAGCACAAAATGATAGGAATGCCTCAGCTTTGACTACCATGCTCAAGCAGGCAGCAAACCTTACCGTATTACAGAAATATTTCGATCAGTGGGATACAGCGCTAAAGGTATTGGGCGATAGAATCCTTAAAATAGTGCTCAACAACTGGTCGGCTGAGAAAATCGCCCTCATGATTAACGAAGAGCCAACGCCACTATTTTACTCTGGTGTCTTTGCTAAGTACCAGGTGCAAGTGCAAGAGGGGATATTAACACCAACACAAGCCAATGCTCAGGCGCAGCAGCTTCTAGAAATTAACCAAATGTTTGGCAGAGAAGTATTTCCACCATCGATGATCATCAAAAATATGAACGTTGCCAACAAGGCAGAAGTTTTAAATTACCTGGAAAATCAAGAAATGCAGCAAGGGCAGATGCAGCAGCATAACGCTATGCTTGAATCGGCCTTCTCTGAGGCAAAACTCCAAGAGATGTACACCAAAGCTATGGGCAACCTTGCAACAGCAAGAGAGCGTCATGGTAGAGCATCGGCAAACGTTGGGCTTTTGGAAGAGCGTCTTTCTGAAATATCCAAAAACCAATCTCTTAGCACAAAATCAAAGATGGAAAGCCTTGAAAAGCTCATGGATGTCATTCAGCGCTATGGGGAAATGGAAACAAATCTTAAGATGTCGGAAATTGAAAGCCTTAACTTTGAGGAAGAGCTCAGAGAAAATAGGGAAAGACAAGAGGCGCAATCCCAAAACGATGCTAACAAGTTTATCCAGCAGCTGCTATCGAATATGCAAGGTAGCCCGCAAGGTGGTATGCAAGGCGGTATGCAAGGTGGTATGCAGGGCTAGAAAAAATAGTGCATTTAAAAAGTTGACAAATTAAAATTTGAAAAAAAGCAAAACCCTGAGGGGCATATGAGCGGAAGAAGAATTGATGATCACAGTTTTTGGGCTGGAAGAAAGTCCGAAGCTAGCGTTTTCCCAAAAGGCGTGCATACTAAACACGTTGCAAATGTTGAAGGTGCAGGTTCTATTGGATCCTATGAAGATACAGAGGAAAAAATCCGTTCTGTACAGGCAAAAAACATAGCGAAGATCAAAGCGCACGGCATGAAAGAAGGCTACAGACACTAGAGGTAAAACAATCCGGGGCGTCACCTTTGCAGAGGTTAAAATCTCTGGACGCTCCTTTTTTAAGGTATACCATGGACAAGTTTAAAGACCGTCTTGCTGTAAAAAGCAAAAAATCTTCCAAAGAATTTGCAGCGCCAAGCAAAGAAATAGCAACAACAGGCCGTTTCATGCAGATCGGCGATACCTACGGTGTTGGCAAAAGACAGCCTGTAGGCACTGAAAAGCCAAGAGGTCTAGACGCTGGTGTTATCCCTCAAAAAGCATTTGCAACCTATCCTTGCGACTATCTTAAATAATGCTAAAACAACCGCATACAGCAGCTACAAAAAAAGGCAAGGGCGACAGCTATGGCTCTGGCGTTAGAAACAAGACAGGCAAGCCTGTCTCATCGTATTTTATTGATAAGAGCCCTCTATCAAAGAAGCAGCTGAAGACTCCTCCGAAGAAGCTTGGCTAATATGTTGCAAAACTTCCCCGTAGACCTTTTTTACCATCTCATCCGATAGATCTCTAGGATCTTTTTCTTCAAGTTTTTCTCTATTAAACTGATAGTCATGGATACTCTCTATAACAAATTGATTTTCTGTCATTTTACCCTTATTGTACTCATCCCAAAGCTCTTCTTGCGGTAGCATCCAAACAATCTCCACAGCGTCGCTGCCAGGCTGCACCCTAAATAGCCATGTATTGGGAACCGCTTTTGGCTTTGTAAGCCTTGGCTGCCAGATAAGTCTATCGGTTTCTACATCTGATAGGGTGTTATATTTTCTAGCTTTAAAAGGGGTGTAGCTTGCTGCATCTTTGTTAAACATAGCAATCCTTTCATCAAGGCCAAGCTGCTTTTTGTGTACAAAAACATAGAAAGGGTAGTCAAAGAAAGGGCGCCTATTGATGATAGATTGCAAAAACTTTCCAATGTCTTGATTTTCTCTATTAGTAATGGCAGAAAAACGGTCGTGTGCATCTAGTCTATTTACTTTCATCTTGTTCCTTAAAAAAATTAGCTGAAGGGCTTGCGTGTTAAATATGTTTTTAATTAAATTCACGTTGTTTTTCAACTAATTTTTATAGGTTTTACATGAGCGTTAACCCAATAGCAGAACAGCCAGTCGAAGCAAAAATCAGCGACAAAGAAATCAACTTCCGCAGACAGGAAGAGGCTCTATTAAAAAAAGTAGAACAAGAAAAACAAGCACGCCTTGCCCTAGAGCAGCGCCTAGCTGAGCTAGAAAGAGGAAAATCAAAAATACAAGAACATGACGACGAAGAAGATGATAGCGATCCTTACGTTGATAGAAAAAAACTAAAGAAAGCCTTAAGTGAATTTGGAAGACAAAGCCATGAAAGTACAAAATCAGAGATACAACGAGCCGTATATACAGCCCTCGAAGAAGAAAGAAAACAGCAGTGGCTTAAACAGAACCCTGACTTCGACGAGATCATGGGACACGCCGAGGCTTTCTACAGAAAAGATCCAGAACTTGCTGAAACAATCCTCAAACTACCTGAAAGTTTTGAACGCGTTAAACTCGTCTACAAAAACATCAAAGCCCTAAATCTGCATAAAAAAGAAGAAGATAAGCCCAGCATCCAAGATACCATTGATAGAAACCGCAGAAGTCCATTCTTCAATCCTCAAACATCGACATCGCCATACCAGTCGCAAGGGGATTTCAGCCCAGCAGGGCAAAAATCAGCCTATGAAAAAATGATGCAGCTTAAAAAATCGCTAAGAATCTAGACAGTCTTTAATGGTCAGCTCCTTTCTATCCAGAAGCTGACCATCTTTAGCAAAAATTTGACGACAAAAATCTAGTGTACTAAGATTAAAAAATCGCAGCTATGCGTTAAATAGCAGTCGCGTAGTGGAATTCGCAGCCACATTCGATATGCTGGAAAACGGACGTAGTACGCCATCGTCCACGGCTTCAGCAAATCAAGCAATAGACTATTTAGGAAATTACTATGTCTATTACTACAACAGGCAACCTCGGCCCTATGATACTTCAATCATTGGCCCCGGCGATGCTTTATGTTCCGACCCCAAATATGAATTATATTTTAGTTGCGGACAAAGTAAGTATGCCCGCAAACGGTGGTACAACAATGCGGTTTAAGAGACCAAAAGCATTGCAGCCACCGACGATCCAACTTGGTAATGCTGGCATCGATAAACCCCGGCGTGTCGATGTAAAACCGATGATGATTGACTTGGATATCCTGGCTGCATAGACAGAGGACAACAAGGGGCAAGCAACGAAAGTGTGCAGCCTGAACGACTAAGTTCATTGGACGCGAAAGCGTATGCGATAGTCTGATCCACGACTATATATAAAATCGTGGAGGGAAATCCGAAGAGTTTTCCCCGCCTTGTAGCTGCAAGGGGTCAATAGAAGTAACAGAATGCCTCCGGCACAAGTGCCCCAGAGAGATGTAATCGATGGCGCAGATGGCTTTTTTTGGAACTGGGTGTATCATCAATAGCAGGTGATCCTTCAGGATCAAGAGGGTTTTAGACTTGCAGCATAATGTAGGTGGATCTATAATGCTATCAAAAAGGTGGTATTATGAAAGATCCAGAAGAAAAGGAAATCATGGCTTATATAGCAGGGTTGTTAGATGGTGATGGATCTCTTGGCATAAAATTAGGCCCAAGAGGAAAAGTTTGTCCTATCATACAACTGCATAACTCATGCAAAGGCATGACCGAATATCTTAAAAAATTATTCGGTGGGTGCATTTCATGTGATAAGCCTAAAAAAGAAGGAAATCGTCCTGTTTGGAGATGGATGTTACAAGGAACAGAAAGCTGTTTAAATTTTTTAAATAAGACAAAAAACTATTTGATTATTAAGAATGATTCAGCAGAACTGATTTGGGAATTTTTAACATCTCCTGTTGAAAATAAAGACTACATTGAACTTTCAAAAAGTTTAAATTTATCAAGAAAATTGATTGATTCAAATTTAGATGGGTTAGAGAGATTAGAATGTCAAAGTTCTTATTTTTGGGCATACGTAGCAGGAATTATGGATACAGATGGATCATTTTCAATAGAAAAATCTATTAGAAAACCAAAAGAAGGAAATCGCCAAGTGAATAACTTGATCAAATATAGACCGAGAATACTTTTGACAATGGTTAGTGATTTGGCAATTAAATATATTTTAGGGAATTGTTCTTTTGGTGGGTATTTTACAGTTGTTGCTCAATCAGCTCTAAAAGGGAAAGCTTGTAGATTTAATATTTCTTCAAGATTTGATGCGATTGAATTTTTAAAAAAATGCCTTCCTTACCTTCAATTTAAAACAAAACAAGCGGTTGTTTTATTAAACTTCTGCCGAAATTATCAGCCTACAAATGGATTGGCAAAAGTTCCAGAAGAAGAAAAACAATACCGTGAAAATTGTTATAAAGAAATTATGATGTTAAATAACACGCCCTCTTAGCTTGTCTTAAATGGTGTTGGCATGGGTGTCCGAAAGGCTTGCCGTGTCAATGAGACAAGCCGAGGATTGAGAATTAAGTCCTCGAAAAACTAAACCTGATTGACTTGGAAGGCTAAGGCTTAAAGCTATGCCGACAAGGCGGAAGTGTTAGTGTATTTAGAAAAATCGTGATATTCTCTTTGGCAAAAAGGGTAAAATCATGGAATGGACGAAGATACTGAGTGTAATTGGTTCTTTACTTGGTGCGATAATATATATCCATCAAGATACAAGAAAACAGATCGACAGAATGGATGCCGAGACAAAAAAGCAGGCAGAGCGATCTGATAGATTGTATGAAATGTTCATCGACCTTCTAAAAAGCAAAAACACGCCGTGAGAGACTGAGCGGTTTAGAGCCTGAAAAGGTTATGCGACAGTCCGAACAAGACAACGAAAGGTCTTGAGATAGCAGAAATGACTATCCGCCAGCAGTAAAAATGTTGGTCATACAAGTAACAGAATGTTGATCCTCAGAGATTACGTTGTTTCGGCAGCTAGTGATCTCAATGCAAGTGGTGGCGCCAACGGGGATAATCCTACTTCTCTTGGAGTTTCGGATTTTTCTCTCGTTGCAGCAACCCTTGATTCAAATAATGCGTATAAGTTCATGAGTGGACTTGAAGGCGAGAATAGATTTGGTACCGGTCCTGTGCGTTCGGCCTACTTCATGCTGAGCTCCACAGAACTTCAGCCGGACTTTGATGCACTAACTGGACAAGGCTTTTTAAGTTCTTGGAATTATCCTAGTACTACAAATGCCCTTCCAAGTGAGTATGGTTCTGTATTTAACATCAGAATCTTAACCTCATCGGAAGCGCCAGTAGCAAGAGCTGCATCTGCTAACGGTAGAGATGTTTACTACAACACTGTTTGTGGTAAGCAGGCTCTTACGCATATAGCTCAGGATGGGTATTCTATGAATCTCATCTACCGTGATCCATACTATAGCGGCATGCTCGCGCAAAATGCCACCCTTGCGGTGAAATTTGCACAGGCACAAGCCATAACCCAAGATACGGCGATTAGGAATTTGCTCTCCACAAGAGCTACTAACGCCTTATTACTTTAGGAGGTAAGATCATGGCAGAATATTCAAGAATAGCATCTGGACAAGTGTTATCCGCTGGTGGAGCAACACAAGTGATCCTACCTTTTACACCGTCGCGTATAGAAATCACTAACCAAAATAGTGCTTTCTCTGGTAGTGGTGTAACAAAAGCATGGTGGTCGTCTGTTATGGGGCAAGATGCAGCAGCGCTGACAACGCTTACAGCATTTTCCTTTGCAACAACACCGGCAGTGAGCCTTTCTGCAAACGTTGATTCTTTCATCACAAGTGGTGGATTTACAACAATGCAGGCAGCGCTAGCACTGCAATACGGCCCTGTAGTAAATATTGACACTGTAACAGCTGCAGCACCTGCCGTTGTTACAACTGCATCGGCACACGGCCTTGTTACTGGTGATGTTGTAATACTGCAGAATTTGTATCAGTCAGCAACGACAGGTATGGCGCAGATTTGCGGTGTGCCTTTCAGTGTGACTGTGACAAGCTCTACAAGCTTTGAAGTGCTCTGGGATACATCTCAGTCGAATTTCACAGCGTACAATAGCGCGACTGCAAGCCAGCAGGCTACTGTGAAAAAAGTACTCTACCCTGCGCTATATGCTCCTGGTGTTGCTTTTATCAATGATATAAGCCCAGGTTCTACAACATCGGTGATCTGTACTACACCTCACAACTTTGTTGTCGGGCAGCAAGTAGCATTTAGAATACCGCAAGCTTTTGGTACTTCGCAGCTTAATTCCCTTCCTAACCCTGTGATCCCTGGATCGCCAGTGTATGGATATGTGATATCGCTGCAAGGCTCTACAGGCTTTACGGTAAACATCAACAGCACAGGCTACACAGCCTTTAATAGCAATTTGCCCATGAGTTCGGCTATGTATGGCCAAACTTTTGCTCAAGTTGTAGCTGTTGGTGATCTAAATACTGGTTTTGGCCTTAATGCCGTAGCACCAAACTATCCGTCTCCACAAGTATATGCCGGAGGATCACTCAATCCTGCATCTACTATTGGCAGCCCGGCTATAGCTGGTAGCTATATCAACGCTACATACCAAGGATTCATCATCGGTTCCGGCATTGCTGGTAACGCTGCTGACGTCATTGATTGGGTAGCATATTTAGATGACCTAGTCATTTAAAATATTTTTTTGATATAAAGGGAGGGGAGCAATCCTCTCCTTTTTTTTAGGCTAAAAATGACTACATGGTTTGACAAAGGCCCTAATGCCTTATACCGCAACTTACCGATAAGAGCAGACTACTTTTCGCCTAGAAAAAAGTTCATCAATACCATTGTCCTTGGCAAAGAAACTACGATTGTAACCGATGGCGACCATGAGTATGTTGTAGGGCAGCTTGTGCGTCTTCTTGTTCCTTCTTGGTATGGCAGTTATCAGTTATCCGGAATTTCCGGCTATGTAACCGCGGTGCCGACAAGCTCAAGTGTTATCATCAATATCGACAGTAGACAGGCAAATCCCTTTATTGCAAATCCAGCCTATAGCACAACAAGACCACAGATTGTGGCGGTGGGCGATCTGAATACGCCTTATCTAAATTCTTCTGGGCCCTCAAGTTACGAGACTAGCATCCCAGGATCTTTCATTAATATTTCACCACAATAGGTACTATGTCTAGAAAAAATGCAGAAATTAACAAATTGGAAGAGCAGTTTGATGCTGTAGATGCCAGCATGAAAAAAATGACTTTAGACGAAGTAAATAGAGCGCCTAAAGAAGATGTAGAAATGCAGACAAAGCTATCGCAGAAAGAGATAGAAAACTCCAAAGAGATAAGACTGAAACCCAAAAGAGAGATCAGCTCTAGAGAGCCTTTTAATGAAAGCTTTAGATCTGCTTGGGATTATGACAAACAGTACGTGCAGTTTATCGCTGAAAATAGAGAGATCCAAGGGGAGAATATTGATCTATGGACAAAGCCTTATGCTGGCGTGCCAGCCCAAGAGTGGAGCGTACCAGTCAATAAGCCTGTATGGGGCCCAAGATTCCTTGCCGAACAAATTAAAAGAAAATGTTACCATAGACTTGTTATGGAAAATAAGATCATAGAAAATAGCGGTATGGCACAGATGTACGGGGCTATGGCAGTAGATACTACAGTGCAAAGACTCGATGCTCATCCTGTATCATCGAGAAAGTCTGTTTTCATGGGATCATTTTAAAGGGGTTTTTTTGTGAATCTTCTCAGCGACATCGTCAATTACGTGCGAAGGATTGTCAAAACGCCGTCTAATGCGCAGCTTAGCGACAACCTTATCATCGATTATATCAATCGTTTTTGGATTATGGATATCGATGCAAGGATGCAGCTATTTGACTTTAAGACAAGCTACACCTTCCAGACGGTGCCAGGAAGAATCTACTACAATATGCCCCTATATCAAGTGCAGGTGCAGCCTGGAGCGCAAAATATTGCCTCTTACCCAGTATACCAAGGGTTTATGGCGCCATGCTATATTAATGGCGTCAAGGCTGCATTTTACACTCTTCCCGAGTCTTTCAACAACCTATGGCCACCTTATACGCAGCAGCAGCAGCTAGGTACCGGTGATGGCGGTAGCACCTATACATTGAATGTAGGCTTTGGGCAGCTCGTGCCTGGCCATGTCAATATGGCAGGGATCATCGCAGCAAACCTTACCCAAGACCCTCCAGTGACAGGGACATTCATCACAGGGATACCGACAGCGCAGGTGACCTATGGCGTTACCATTACAACGCAAGATGCAACTGGCGCCCTTATAACAGCAACCGACAGCGGGCAGTTTTTAAGCGCCAACCAAAATTATGGCCTTCTCATGCGCCCAGGGCAAAATCCAAGCGGCGACATAGCCCTCAGCGGTGGCTACAGTATCACACAAAATACTGTGAACTATCAGACAGGACAGATTAACGTCACCTTCACAGATAGCACAGGGACGCCGGTAAATATCCCACCACAGACGCCGATTTATGTGTCATGCTACTATTTCCAGCCAGGCTTACCTAGAGCTATGCTCTTTTACAACAACACCATTACGCTAAAAAATCCTCCCGACAAGTCCTATACTGTACAGATGGCAGCATACCTTACACCGGCAGCATTTTTAAGTATGGGTGATGCTGTTCCTTTTGCCTATATGAGTGAATATATCGCCCGCGGTGCTGCAAGGAAGATACTTAGCGATACAGGGGATGTGGAGCAGTTTGCCTTTTATGAGCCTCTTTTTAAAGAACAAGAGATGCTTGTCTGGAAAAGAAGCCAAAGGCAAAACACAGCAACAAGGACACCGACGATCTTTAGCGAATACCAGGGCCCTGTAATTTACAACTCTACGCAAGGAGCCACCTAAAAAATGACTGTAATACCTTATAACAATGGCGTGCCAGCAGCAAATAACGACCCTTCTTTAGACCAGCCACAGATGCTCATCAACACCCAGTCCATAGAAAATATACTAGCGGTAGACCATGTAAGCTTCAATGCAAGTAGCGGTGGCCAGCATGCGCAGGTGAGCTTCCCACAGACAAGAACAGACCCCACCCTTTCAGGATCGCAGGGGATGCTCTACACCAAGACTACAACAGCTACAAGTCCCTACTTTGCCAATGCAGCAGGTGCTAGCTCTTTGTGGTATGGTGGGCAGGGTACTGGACAGGTGACAGAAGCCTCAGGTGGTAACGCTTCTAATGGCTTTGTAAAATTTCCCAATGGCATCATGTTTTCCTGGGGTATACAGACAGGCTGCCAGCAAGGGACAGTAGTTAATTTTGCCTATCCTTTTACTACAAGCTGCTTCAACGTGCAGATAAGTATCAGACGCTCTGGCACATCTTATAGGATTGCTCAGGTATTTCCAGGGTTTACCAATACAAGCTTTACCCTTGGCACCGATGCAACAGGTATCGACATCATGTATTTTGCTGTAGGTATCTAATGGGAGAAAAAATTGTCGTTGGCGCACCTATCAATCATGGCCTGCAAAATTACCGCACAGCCTTTGTCATCGACAATGACAGCTTCCCTTTACTTAACAATGCTTATACATGGCGTGGCAGGGTAAAAAGAAAAAGAGGGACATCGTATCTTGGAAGGCTTCAAAGGTATTTCGACTCTACAAAGACATATTACAGCTCTACAGCTACTACAACTCTAAATGGCAGCGGGCAGGCAAACATCCTCACAGCTTTTGGACTGGAGGCTAAAGGGCAGATCGTCCAAGGATCTGTAACAATCACCGATACAACATCTTCTACAGTCTATACAGACCCTACACAAGATGGATATCTAACACCGACAGGAACATCAGGGCCCAATACTATTCATTATAGCTCAGGGCAGATCTCTATACCGTCGGCATCTGGCAATACCATAGAGGTGCAGTTTAACTACTATCCTTGCAGGCCAGTGCTTGGCCTTAAAGATGTTGAACTTGCAGCAGATCCACTAACACTTACCCCTATTGAAGTTGACCCTGTACAATTTCCATCAACTTTAGCCTTTGATGATCGCTATGCTTATGTCATCAGCAATATCTATCCATTTTCTATCTATGATGTAAGCTTTTACAAAAATCCTCCGACATCTGGTGGCTATACACAGAAAACAGAGCCAACACCTCTTAGGTGGAATGGTAGCGACTACCAGCAGTTCTATAGCACAAATTATGAAGGTTCTACCTGGGTCACCAACGGAATCAACGTCCCTTTCACAGTAACAAATATTGGCATGCAATATAAGCCTATTGCCACTGTCACTGTAGTATCAGCAACGCAAGCAACATTGAATATTGTAGGGCATAACCTCGTCGTCGGTGATTTTGTCTTTGTCAATGAGGTAATAGCCACCACAGGGATTAACTTCCAGACAGGCTATGTCATCACCGTGACAGATAGCGACAATGTCATCGTAGAATTTCCTCAAGCATCAATTGCTACAAATGGCACAGCAGGCATCTGCCAGTATCTGACAAATACAGCAGACAGCTCTAAAGATTGCATACGTTTTTATGATGGCGACCCAACAAGCGGCTCTACCACTGCGCCGACATTCACAACAGGTAAAGGATGGGTAAACTACGCTCCGCCACTATGCCAAAGTCCTGCATCTATCGGTAATTTACCGCCAGCAATCTACTACCTTGCAGGGGCAAGGCTTATCGTCCCTTTTAAAGATAGGCTGCTATTTTTCGGCCCTGTAGTGCAGACAGCAGCTCCAGGCTCGCAGGTATATCTTCCCGATACCATAGTATATTCTCAAAATGGTACGCCTTACTATACTTGCAGTTACACCAATACACCGACTGCCACAGTTGATAATCCAACATCACCGACGAATATTTTTACCCCTCTTGTTGTACCTAATGACCAAATAGCAACACCTTTTGCCTATTTTTTTGACCAGACAGG
>Ga0181363_1000110_pt1 | contig 23250 bp, 29 predicted proteins | sample Fa13NDMLBSN_FD_130109 | JGI IMG/M metagenome (GOLD analysis project Ga0181363, IMG submission 130109) | Freshwater viral communities from Lake Michigan, USA - Fa13.ND.MLB.S.N | ecosystem: Environmental > Aquatic > Freshwater > Lake | place: USA: Michigan | collected 2013-09-23
GACAAGGACGGGGATCGTATCGTAGCGGCAACCGCTAAGGTTTACCGCAAGGATAGACGCTTCCCAGCCGTGGCAACCGCTTTTATGGCCGAATATGGCAAGCCTACGCCAATCTGGAAGCAGATGCCGTCGGTTATGCTTGCCAAATGCGCTAAGTCTCTCGCAATCCGTGAGGCTTTTGTGCAGGAGTTAGGCGGTTTGTACACTCAAGAAGAGATGCCGGCTGAATTTGCTCCCCCACGAGCTACAACCATCCCTCAAGAGGCTTTAATCGTCTCTGAAAAGACTGGCAAGGTCATCGGGACCAAGGTTGAGGCCAAGGTTGAGCCTGTCGAGGACATTGTAGACGTAGAAACTGGGGAAATCTTAGTTGAAGAGGATGATTTACCTGACTCTATGCAGGTTAAGCCAAAAGCTAAGAAATCGAAGGCTACGACGACCTACTACAACCTGGAAACGCTACAGGGTGACAAGCTCGTCATCGCTGAAACGTACCTAGTGGCCAACAACGCCAAGCGGCTGACGGAGACACATTGGAAGTCACCTATCCGGCTTGAGAAACTGACTACCTGCATTGATGAGGCTTTCAATGAGTAACGATATACCACCGGCTGACTACTGCCGACCACGCTTTGACAGTCCGAGACCTGGCTATAAGCGGCACACCATCTTCATTAACGTGGATCTGTTGTGGCGCTGTAAGTCAGTGTGCTCAAAGGATAAAATCAGCTTCACCACGTTGCTGGAGGAGGCTTTGCGTAACCGTATTAACTATCACGGGAAACTAAAATGATTAGTCAGATAACACAGGACGCAATCACCTTTAGTGAGTCGTTTCTACCACATCCGAACAGGAACCAAGACCTGACGGACTACCAAGCAGCATACGAGGAGGGAGCCAAGCAGGTGCTTCGTTACCTTCAACAGTTTGCTGGTAGGGTAAACGCTATGGTGCCGCCGATTAAGTCCACTGGCTTCCAGGATGGACAGGTTGACGGCATCCTATGGACGGTGGAGCACGTCAGCACACTTTTCGGGATTGAATAATAAAAAAGCCGGTCAGGGGGAAACTCTGACCGGCCACGACAAAATCAATGGAGACAAACCTATGAACGTGTCTCCCCAAACTTACAGCATTATCCAAGCAGCGTCAAAGTCCAATTCTCACTCGGCGCACACCTTTTAGGCTCGCTTTTAAGCGATGAATTAGCCACCAGTTGTCCGTAGTCGCAGAAGAAACGTTTATTGCGTCTGAGGCCATTCTCGCCAGCCTCGTAGTCCACTAGGAAAACATTCCCGTCAGCATCCACAGCCTTAAACGTGCCGGTGCGGTTGCCCTCATGCGTTGAAATAGGAGCATACTCCGGCAAAATGCTGTAAAGGCGTTGGTGCAGGTCAGTGATAATAGGTTTATGCTTGTTTAACATGACGCTCCTTCAACCAGGCTTCAATCTCAGCAATTTTTACCCGACGGTGGGTTTTAAGTTTCAGATGTGGACACCCAGCTTTTAACCAACTGCGGATCGTCATATCAGAAACGCTAAAATAGGCCTTTGCTGCCGTTATCGTGACGTAATTGTTTTTTTCTTCATCGGTCATAAATTACCTTGCGGTTTCTGTAAGGTTCTTGTAGATACTAAGTGCTTTTGTAGTCTTTATCAAGGGGGATTTATGGCTGGACCGACAAAATCGTGGCGAAACAAGGGAGTTGATATAGCGGCTTGGACTAATGAGAAGGGTCAAGTGTCGTTTACACTTCGTAAGCAGTATTTGAACAAGCAAACTCAAACTTGGACGGATACTAAATACCTATATCAAGATGACCTTAGAAACTTAATTGACCTCCTTCAACAGGCAGTCGCCTGGAATAGTGGCAACGCCGCTGACCGTGAGGAACACAAATGGGCTGCTGTAGAATCTGGCTCTCTCAGCGCAGTAGTCAAAGACACTGTGAAAGCAGTTAAGTTTGAAGATGACGATATACCTTTTTAAAGGACTTTATGAAACTTTATAGTCTTTTTAGGGTAATAGACGGCAAGTGGGAGATAGTTTTGCACATACTGCGAAATGATGACTGGAAGTTTCAGTATGAACCACGACCTGAACTTAGAGCGTTAATTGATGAACACTACGATGTAACTCCAGATGTTATGGCCAAGTTGTTGTTGGATAACGTTTTACATTGCGAAGTTGTAGAGATTCATCACATGTCAGGTCAGGGTATTGTAGTGAGGCGATGCGATGATCAAGCCAGTGAGTGAGCTATTTAAGGATCAGTTGTGGCGTAAGTTGGAAGCACAGCACAAGGCGTCTGTAGAGCGAGGTAAGATAAACCCAGCCACGATTAGTCAGGACGCCGCCATCGTACGGTGGAGCAGTGAGGTATTAACTCAGGAACGCCTGAGAAAGGAGACAAAAAATGAACGCTGATATACCCCCACTCAAAGTTTGGATTAGAAGGGAGTACCTTACAAAAGGCGAGGAGTCAGGATTTGAGGAGGGGGTAGCGTTTGCGGTGCAGTCCATGAAAGGCAGAGCGCTGCACTTCCACGTTCTGCTAAAATCGGGTGCTCATTTTCGTCATGTCCCTTTACACTGGTTATGTCACAATGCTCCTGTAGTAACCGAGGAGCGGCCACTTGAAGCGTTACAGCTTTGGGACTGCTTTAGTTACAAGCCAGTAGTTACAGTTTTTGACCTGCTAAGAGACTATCAATGCGAGGCAATACTCCGTGACAAGACTAAGTATAACGCCACTTATTATTGCACAGTGGATTGGCTGCCTGATTGTGATTCTCAGTCTGGCTGGTTGTTACATCCCGACCAAAATAAATGCGCCCATATACTTCTGTTGGAAAACGGACAAATTGGATGTCTGCCAACCAATAGAGTCCTCTTCAAAGACGGGTTCTATATCGGAAACGTTCCAGACGCTGCCACCCGCAACTATAAAACCGTGGACGTTGTTTTCACCGCCGAAACCTGTGAGCGATGGTCAGTAGCAGACAAAGAGGAGACTTATTACTAATGCAATACAGCACAGACAAAACACAACATGAACGATGGCAGGATGATTTAGTTCATTTGGACGACCTTGCCGCTCAATTTATGATTGAAAACTATTCATCAATAAAAAAAGGTAGTCATTACGACGCTATCAAAGATGGGTTCCTCGTTGGATATAGGTTAGGTAAGCAAAACATAGTTATTGATGAGGCTGATTATATCCATACTCAATGGACTCAGTTACGAATTGCTCGGTTTCGTTTAGAGCAGTACGAAACAAGGCTTGAGGCAAAAGAATCAAAACTACACACGTTCCATGCTCATGTGCGCCGCAAACTTAAAGAGCTTAAAAAGTTAAAAAGCGTTTTGAAAGAAACGTTTACAATTAAGCAGGTAGACTAATGGTAAACAGTAGAGCCAAAGGCGCTAGAGGCGAGCGAGAGCTGGCCAATAAGCTAAAAGAGCATGGGTTTGAAGCTCGTAGAGGCCAGCAGTTCTGTGGCTCCAACGGCGACCCAGATGTAGTGTGCACCGAATTAAGCGAATACCACATCGAATGTAAAGTTGTTCAGTCGCTCAACATCGACAAGGCAATGGCGCAGTCGCTCAATGACTGCAAGGACAAAACCCCAATATGCGTACACCGGAAAAACCACAAACCATGGCTAGTTACAATGTTCCTAGAGGACTGGTTAGCTCTAGTAAAAGCAAACCTTGGTCAGACGTTGAATCCGAACCAGGACCAAACGAAATAAACACTCCCGAAGCCATTATGTGGCTGGCCGTTATCGACAAAGCCATTACGGATTACGTTGCGCCAACACCAGACTTATCAGCAACGTACGCACAAGGTTTAGATTGGTTTTTTTACGAGCGAAAGTCAGTTCCGTTCAACCTGGCCTATATTTGCGATATGCTGTTCGATGACTCATCCAAGGTATCAGCGATTCGTGCAAGGGTCACACGATTAAAAAATAACCCAGAGGAGCTTAAACGCTTCGTAAAGAAACGATACAACCTACGAATCAACAGTAGGTTTTTTTAGCGCTTTTTCTTGTCGATCAGACTCCAAGCCTGACTAACGCCGTACAGTACAGCGCCACCAACTACAGGCTCCGCAGCCCGAACAAGGTTGTGAGCATCAGCCTCCGACACTCCAACTGTAAGCAAGCCACCAGCAGCAAGGGTCAACAGGTGCCGAATAAGGGAAGCAAGAAATACCGGCATAAAATTCTCCGTGTTCTCATAAACGTGGCGCTACCGTATTTACAATCCCGACGCCGTGGATCAACAAACTCACCCCGTATACAATTCATCCAGGGCTCCCAGTAATAGGCTAAATCACACTTAGCGTATCGGTCTACCCATTTCTTTACGTCGATTGTACGGCCATCTGTACCATCCATATCGGCTATACACGGCTTAGACAGATTAGGACTTTCTCCGTGGAACTCACAAACGTATCCCTTGGCGCAGCGTTGCCGGTGAGGACTGTCAACAGGAACACACTGAGGCAAAGCAACAGATACCCGATGTAATAAAACTCTTCTGGCACTTTCATTTAGGTCACACTCCAAACAAGGACTGACGTAACATGTCAGGTTAGTAGAGCTGCTAAACATCACAGCCAGGTCATTTAACTGCTTATCAAAGTATCCCATCAGCTTTTTATCGTTACGAAGCACTGCACGACTGGCAGAGGCTGGCGTATGCCCGTAGAACGCCTCATAACGGCCACAGCGACGATTTCTAAGGCATGGGCCATTAGAGAGATGGACCCGAACAACCTTTGGCCTGGAGTCAGCTATAAGCCTTTTAGGGCACTGGCACTCAGTTCCGAATGTATTGGTTAGCCAGGATAGTTTGAGCGTCTCATGGCCACGGTACATCTTAACCGTCGCATTACAGTTCCAGTCCTTGTGGCACATAGCCAGCAAACTTGGTGCTGCCGTGGCTAGTGGTGCGTATATCAATACTAATAGTATCGATATGAACACCACTTTAAACGGTCTCATTTTTCCAGCACCCTATCGAGTTTCTTATCCATGCGCTCGATCTGAGACTGAATGTTGTTAAGTTCAGCCTTGAGGATCTGAACTTCCATTGTCACCTGATACTTGGATTGCTCAAGCTCATGAAGCGAGTTTTTAACCGCACGATAATCCATGCCAACGATGGAAATCACCACGCCAATGATGGCTTTCACAGCAAGGTCAAACCAATACTTGAGTTGTGTAAAATCTCCGTCCGTCAATGTACCCTCCCGCCGCCATAAGCATCTATAACTACTATTTCTGCTTCGGGAGTGTTCCCCATAAGTTCCATGAACTTTTGGAACGCCGATTTGCTTGCTAATATCGCTGATTCACTGCCAAGTTTGCCAAACTGCAAACCGACTAAGATACAACCATGCGTGTCCTTATGCGTATTGCCAGCGTGAATTAATATATGGCTACGCTCAGGGACATCCATTATTTGGTAGGTTAAACCAAACTTAGGACTACGATGTAGTTTTAGTTTGTAACGACCAACTGGGATACAGCTAATTAACTTTTCGTTGTATCGCCAGGGATCCTCCAGCGTTACTAACTCAGGAGAGCCGTCGATACAGAGGACGCCCATGGTAGCGCCGTTATGCTCTGTAACTCTGACTAACCTAAGCTGCTTCATGTTGGTGGTACCGGAAACACCCACAACTTAGGATCTGCACCCTGCTGCGGAAGGTCTCGTAGCTCCTGGCGATACACTGCCCAATCCGATTTATTAGCGAGATCAACGTCTGGGAGTTGAGTGTAATCACTGCTTTGCAATTCGTGGTTGCACCATTGTTTGATCCAAGCAATTATTTCTGCATTGCTTACTAATTCAGGCGCAAGCCATTCTGGTAGTGTTGTTTGCCAATCCATTACACACTCTCATAGTTAAAGTTTAATCGGATATAGGTTCCTGTGCCAGCGGTCCAATTAGTATTTACCAACACATTTTTTGAAATAACAAAATTGGTTGCTGATGAAAAATATCCAAAGCCGATTGTGGTAGCAGTAGCGTCCAAACATAAACCTGGTAGAAAAAACATATTGGTTGACGAAATGCTGGATGATGCGTTGACCGGAGATGTTAGGTTTAATCGCGGATTGCCGCCAGTTCCTAAATTTATTTGTACATTCATCTCCAAAAAAACGGTTTTGTTTATTTTTCTGAAACGAGTATTAGACGTTGTAATGCTTGAAACAATGTTAGGTGCTTCACCAGTCAAATTGGTTGTGGTAATGGTGTAATCCAACCATCCACTCGGATCGTTTGCGATCCTCATGTATGTACCATCGTAAACCAATTCAAGAATAGCTCCTGCTACCCACGAACCGATAGTCGGCGAGGAATTTAACCCATCGTTGCTAACAATCTGTTTTGTGCCGATAGCATTTATATTTAAAGTATGCGCAGTTGCGCCAGCTCCTGTAGAGCCTAACCCACTTCCAACGAGCATCCTAAATTTTTGTCCAGCCTTGTACGCTGTAATGGCAGGAGTAGCTGTTGCTGTCTGAGCCGTAGCTGTACCGCCTGTAGTGCCTAGCCAAATAAAGTCACCATCTTGCACCTGGTCGACTCTAGCAAGCTCTGTTCGTGCCGTAGCAGCAGCAGCGTTGGTGTACTTAAAGCCGCCAAGGTTAAGGTTACCAGTAGCAGGGTTAGAACCATCCTTGTTAAGGCACTGGTTGATACCAGTGGCGAAGTCATCGTCCTGTGTGTCGTGGCGTCCAGCCTCAATGCCTATGCCTAGCGACGCATCGCCAACCCAACCGCCAGTTGAGTTGTTGCCCTTTGTATAGTTCCCACCCGACCAAGCCATGTATCCTCCTAAATTAAACTCAAAACTTTATCGACGTATCGTTGTGTTTCTTTCGGCATATACTTGGAAACGTTCTCCCAAGTTATAGGCTTGTTTTCTTTTTTAACTTTTCTAATAGCAGCGTTTACTACTTCAGGTCGTGAGTTGTAAGCAGCAAACAATAACATCGGCTCCTTATACTTGCCGTAGGTATCGTCTAACTCAACAAGCAGTTTGCTTGCGCCTGTGATTGCTTGCTTTGGATCAAACGAGTTCTTTACGCCTAATGCTTTAGCTGTCGCTGGCATGAGCTGAACTAGGCCTTCTGCCTGACCATACTTAGTTTTGGGTCCAACAGCGTCAGGGTTAAAGTTTGACTCTACTTGAGCAATCGCCTTTACCCATTTAGGGTTTATGCCAAACTCCCGTGGAATTTCATCAAGCAGCGCACTTATCTCTTGCTTGCCAACCTTAACATTTGCCTTTGGCGCATTTGACGACGTTTCAAAGCCTTGGATCTGATTAAACAAATCATCCACTTCTGGCGAAGTCATAGCGGCAGCGCCAACGCCACCAACGCTTAATAAATCAGACTTCTTCGATGATTTAGTTTCTTCGATAGCCTTGAAACCTGTAGCTGGCTCACGACCAGCAGTAGTTCCAGTAACTGCGCCAACTTTACCTGCCGCTGTTCTGGTGTTGCGCAATGCTTCTGTCAGCTTGCGTACTTTACCAATTGTTTCTAATCCTTGTTCTGGAGCGGAAAACAACAGCCTTGCATAACCTTCATAAAATTCAGGTTTTTTATTGCCACCCAATACTTTAGAAAGCATTTTACCGCCTTCTGTAACTGGGTTTTTCATGAACTGCATTGCTTTCTGAATAGCTCCAATGCTTTCTTCAACAGCTTGTTCACGCTGAAGTAACGGAGCTGTTGGAGATCCTGCAAAGTATTTACGCTGACCTTTAAGAATTGTTTGTTCTACAGTTAATGGTTCAATAATTTTATCAAACTTGTTGCCTAACGCTGCTTGTAACTTAGCTCGCAATGCTGGCGAATCAATAAGCTTATTGATTGGGTTGCGCTCATCAGGAGCCGCATCAACGGCACGTTGCAAATACGATCTAACTCCCGATTCCCAATCTTCTAACTTGCCAGCCTGAATGAAATCATCCCGCAAACTAGCAATAGTGTCAGCATCAAGCGCAAATACTCTTCCAATAGTACCAGGCTTATCGGGACTTACATTTGCCAAAAATCCTATCTTGCTTTGCTCCTTAGCCGTAAGTCCCTTGCTCATCTTAGCAAAGGTTTCTGTTGCGGTGCCGTAGTCCGGCGACTCGTTTTTTATTGCCTTCATCAAAGCGTTTCTAGCGTCTTGAATTTTGCCAGAAGTGTATTTGTTTTTGACCGCTCTCGCCTTTCCAGCAAGATACTGCTGTGCTTGGTGCAATACTTCAGTGCTAGAATCTGGAAGGCTTGCAAGTTCTGGAAGCTCTTTTCGTACGGCTTTGATAGCTCCTTGTATTCTAGGATTTTCGGTAATCAGCTTTATGCTTTCATCTTTTGTAAGCTGTGGCGTTTTTTCAAATGCAGCATCGTACAAACCTTTAGTAGCTTCTTTTCTTGCTATTCCAAGCTCATCAAGTAACGACTTTGCTCCCTGGACTAACTTATTAGCAGCCGCCGTAACGTTACGCTGAGGACTAATCACATCCAAACTTTGTGTAATACGAGCAGTCGCATCAGCAGCTCTCCCTTCTATAGCCTTTTGAGCAATTTCTATTGAAGCTGGGTAGTTGGCAATAAATTTAGCTTCTTGAAACAAGGATGGCGATTGTACCGCTTCAGGAATGAATAGCGGTTTGCCCAATTCGCCAGCTCTTATCAAGGCTTGCTCTGCCGCTGGAATAGCTTCTGGTGCTGTTTCAGATAAGATTTTAGCAAGTTGCATTTCTTGCGCTGTAAATGCTGGTTTGCCACCTAAACCAACGGCTCCACGTTCTGCGCCACCCAATGCAGCTTGAGTAAAAAATGGCTGAAGAACATATTCAGAAGCGAGTTGACTCCCTTTGCCAAGTGCGCCGCCTAAAAGGGCTCCGGTTCCTGCGCCAATAGCGCTACCCGCTAAACGCTCTCCAGGCTGCGCTGATCCTGCACCAACAAGCCCGCCTTGAGCTGCGCCTATTGCAGCTAATTGACCAATGGTAGGAGTTGCTTTGCCAGTGGCACCAAGCAATAGCTTCGAAGCTAGTCCAGGGGCTGCAACACCAGCGCCAAGCAACCCAGTTCCTAGCCCTGCTGCTATTTCAGAACCTATAGCAACGCCTGGTTGCGTTTCCATGATGCGTTGTCGCATCGCTGCTTCGTTTGCAAGTTCATCTTGATAAGAACTTCCACCAAATAAACTACGCAATCCCGCAACTGCTTCATCTCCAAACGAAAATGTAAGCCCTTGAGAAGCTCCGCTTAATGCCGCAGCTAAAGTATCGTAACGATCAACTTTTGCTTGCGCCTCTTTTACAGCGGCTTCGTTGCGAGCAAATTCGGCCAACTTGTCCGCTGGTATTTGCGGAGTTGAAAACCCTTGAATTTGCTGAAACAACTCTTCTTCTGTAGCCATTACTTTGTTCCGTAAATAGCAGCCGCTTGTTCTTTTAGTTGTGCAATTTTAGCCGGATCGTTTGTCATTTGTAATTGCGACAATATTTGTTGAAGAGCATCTTTTTTAGAAGTTTTAGCAGTATCGGCAATCTCGCCCCATGCTTTTGGCTCACCAAGGTATGCAATGTCTTTAGTCGGCAACCCTCGCTCTCTAGCCAATCCTTCGTAGTAATCCTTAGTAGTTTTATATCGTTCTGATTGCGCTTGATAAGCACGCTCTGCAATTCTCATAATGCCCTCACGAGTTGGAGCACTTAACCCACCTTCTCCTGCAAACGCTCGTGAAAGCTCGCCTTTAAGACGATCTGGGATGCTTTGACTTGCCATGATAGCAGCCTGTTCGCCTTCCCGTACCGCCATGCCAGGCTCAATAAGTTGAACAGCTCTACGCACAAGCTCTTGTGTCGCAACGGCGTTAGGGTCTTTTACAGCTTTTGCTACTACTTTTGCAGCAGTATCAATCAATGAAAAGTTTTTAACTTCAGGCAATCCGCTAAATTCTTTTCTTAAATCGTCTGCTCTTTGTAGCTTTTCTTCGTTGAGTTTTTGTTGCGCTGCCAAAGCCTCTCGCTCTGGCTTAGTCAAAACTTCATAGGCGTCTGGGCTGGTTAATATACTACCGTCAATAGGTGAGGTAGCTGTCCCTGTAATTGTTGTCGGTGCTGTTAGTGTTGCTGCTAGTAACGCCTCTCGACGTGCTTTGCGCTCTTCGTCAAACTTACCTAGTTGGCTGTATGGAATACCCAATTCCTTGCTTCGCTCAATATCAGCTTTTAGTGGCTCAAGCGCCATTAACTTAGCTTTTTCTTGCTCAATCAAAAGATTTTGCATTGTGCCTTGCTTGTTAAGAGCTTGCGACAACGTACTAAGCCTACCGCCTACCCCTGAGCTTATCGCTTCACTTGGCAATGCTGCTAAGAAGTTTGTACGAGCTTCTGGCGTAGTAAGAGCTGACATTTGATTAGCGTACTGCTGTGTTTGCAGTCCCATATCAAAGGCTTCTTTTCGTGCCTGGTATCCAAGCAATGAAGCTACTAACGCACCACCAAGGGTGACGCCAAGGTTTTGCATAGGACTGGCGTATGGATTAACCAGCGTAGGAAGTGCCTGTGCTACACTTTGAGCGCCAATGCCCCAATTAGTATCTAGTGGCGTATACTGTAATCCTGCCAATGCGTTAGTAAGTTCATCTGCCATAGTTAGCTCGGTTTGGTAAGTCTGTTAGCAAATGCGTTTCCAAATGCTTGAGCGCCGCCAGTTACTGCGGCGTTTCCAGCGGTTTGTCCCCCACCTCCTTGTGGATTCCCATATAGCCCCATTGTGTAAGCAGCATAAGCAGCATCAGCAGAACTGGTTCCTCCTCCTCCGCCACGGCTCATTTTAGCAATACGCTCTGCACTAGCTCTGTCACCCCGACGCATAGCCTCTTCAAAATCACGCTGCCTTTGCGCTTCTTGTTGTTGCGCTGAAATGCCAGATTGTTGCCCGTAAAGCTCAAGGTAAGGACTAGCCATTTGGCTTGGCAACAATGCGGTGCCAGTTGCTTGAGCAAACCCTTGCTGCTGATAACCTTGTGCTGCTTGCCATGCTGCGTTCTGTGCGTCCTGACGAGCTGACCCTTGTTGCTCTGCCAACTGCTTAGTCAATGCTTGATACGCTGGAGAGTTAGGATCTAACCCACGCTCTACGAGGCTTTGCTGTAGTTGCTCGTTTTGTCGTGCGAACTGCTCTTGGTTCTTACGTTCAAACTGGTTGTAGATCGTATCGTATGCTCGTTGCATACCTTGCTCAAATTGGGGCTGATATTCTTGCTGGAACGTATTTGGATCAAAGTTACGAACATCGCCAATACTTTCCTGTACCAAACCCTCCAGACCGCCCTGAATCTGTTGTTGCGGTGTAGGAGCTGCTGGTCCCTGAGTAGTAGGGGTAGAGGCTTTTGGCGCAAACGGATTTTGTTTAGCTGGCACAAACGGCTTTGCTTGGTTAGCCAAACGCTTACCGTAGCCATCAACCTTGTAGCCTTCTTTGTCTACCCATTGACCATTAAACTGCCAGTTCCCCCGCTTAGAAAGTGGAGGAGTTTTAGGGTCTTTAGCCATTGCTGTTTTTGCTGGTGCCATAATTATACCTGTCCACCCATATCGTATCGAACCTCGAATCCTAGTATCTGCATAGTTGAGTTCTTTAGTGAACCGCCAAATCGTACAGCGGCACAATGTCCCTGACCCTTGGTGGCGTATCGGTCAAAGACGTATTCGACCTCTGCTGACCACGGACTGCCCCATGGACTACCCCATGGAGTGAACACACCGGCAGGAGTAGAAACTGCCGTAACGGTGGCTGCTCGCCTAAAGTCAGTATCTAAACCAATGTTTAAGGTTACTCCACGCTTCACCTTCAGAATTGGTCGAATATCCTTAAACGCCTTGTAGTTTGACCGGCTGCCATAGAAGCTAAACGCTGACCGGCCACTATAGGCTATGGATTGGCTTTCAGTCGCCGTTACAGCATCGGCCTGACCTGTCTCACCCTTCCATACGATACCCGTTGAGGATGCGTAATAGGGCTTTTGGTTGAACAAACAGCTACTAAAGGCGTGTTCATCGTTATAAAGCTGGAACTGGGTCCAACCCTTAGTATCAATGCTGTAGACTAAGAAACGACAAGAGTTACCAGTTGTGGGGATGCTGATATATACCCTGCGTCCTTGCGGCCAGAAAAAGCCTGACCACTGGTGGTCGAAACTTAATACAGCGGCGTATTGCGATATAAGCGGGTTTACCTTGTAGCTAACGATTTGAACCGCTGCTTCAGGGTCTGACATAAATAGGCCAGAAATTGGGACAATTCCCTGCTCGCTTATGACCCAAACATCATTGTTTATTCTAACAAACGCTCTGTATCCAAGCGGTCGTCCAATGTAATACCGAGCTACCAACGCCCAGGATGTAGGGTCTCCAGCATAGGTACCGTTGTAGAAAACGATCTCGCCTTCGCTGCTACACGCCCAGAAATAATCTTGACTTGTCATGCTGGTATTGGTGCTAAAGCTGCCAATGCCGACAAGGTATCCACCCTTGGTAAAGACGTATTGAAAGTCAAAGGATGTGAGGGCAGGCGTTCCAGCAGTTCCAGTTACCTGCAAACCGCCATACCAAACCTTAGCTGTGTTTTCTTCTACGAAATATAATCGTTCTTTATAGGCGGTAACGTTTATAAGATTAGCAGTTGTAACGCCGGTAAAGGTTACGTCAATAACGTTACCAGTCCCCGTATAAACCTTGGCGTTATCCACCCCGTTACACATGTAAAGGTTGTTGCCGTAGGTTACCGTCTGGAACTCACCGTTTGTAACGGTCGTAGCGCCCTTAATTGATGTAGACACCCCACCAGTCGTTATCTTGTAAATGTTGCTGCTGGTGGCCGCTATAAGCTGCGTAGTGGCATCTTTAAGCTGTAGTGACGTCAGGGTCACAATAGGCGTAGCAGCACCTATATTGGCAAACTGCTCGTAGCCAAGACGAACGGTTGGAGCGTTTGCACCTGGAAACACATTAACGAGTTCCAGAGCAAACGTTGGCTCCATGTTGTCTATTGGACTTACTAGGTCCAAGCCACCGTAAGGAGGTGGCATTGTGAATCCCTGAAAGGCCATTACCTATTCCGTTGGAGTAGTCCTGAAACACTTTGCGGTTGCTGCGCTGCCTGTTGCTGTTGTTGAAACATTTCCTGCATTTGCTGCAAATTTGGCATCGGCGTACCTGGAGGATACTTTTGTTGATAATCAAGCCGTTGCATACCTTGTGGAAACGGATACATTTGGTTTTGCATAGGATATGGTTTAGGACCGAAGCCAGTGGTCATTGCAGGACCACCAAAAATTGGATTGTTAAAATCCTCATTTGGATAGAGGTTTTGTAAATTAGCTAACGTACCATTAGAACCAAAGCCTGGAGACATTGGCTGTTGCGGTTGTTGCTGGTTAGGTCTTGGTGCTGGTTGTGCGTTTCCTTGCATTCCGGCAGCTCGTGCAGCACCCTGCAAAGCGTTTTGAATAGGTGATGACTTAGGAAGTGCTTGTCCCTTCGAACCTACCAGCTTGCCTTGGCTGTTTCGGTAAACACCAGGGGATACACGCTCAAGGGACTGCTTGTCAGTAAAGTTGCCCTTGTCGTCCATTGGTCGTGGCTTGCCAGGCATACGTCGTGCAACACCTGCTAATCTATCTTTTTCAGATTTAGGTATAGCGATACTTACTTTACCCGGCTCTTTTCCCATTGCTGTTTTTCGTGCCATAAAACCCTACTTTTTACCCATGTTTTGTTCGAGAAAATCTCTCATTGATTTCTTTTTACCCTCTTGTTGTTGAGGCTGCTGTGGCATTTGCTGTGGTGGTCCCATAGGCGCAGGTGGTCTTGTTTGTGGACCACCCTTAATACCAGCAGTCAGTTGACGAGCGCCGCCAAGGTAGTAATCGTATTGGCTTTGATTGATACGATTATCATTCATTGCTTCATCCAACTTAGCTTTGATTTGCTCAAACGTAATACCCTGCTGCTTGGCAAAGTGTTGAGCGTTTTTAATTGCAGTAGCAACATCATCGCCAGCATTGCTTACAGCGCCCTTAGCATACCAAGCAGAAATGTCAGAAGCCTTCTGGCCTACAAAGCCGTATGCAGTAGCTAATGCGTCTGTAAGTGGAACAGCAGCGTTCCAGGCCGCAGGTTGCTTTGAAGAGATTTTATCAATTTCTTTCCACTTTAACGTAGACCCATCTTTGCCAAAATCGTACTGAGATCCGTCGGCAAGCGTTCCCTTAAAGTCTTGGTCAAGTAATCCACGTTCTTGCAAAACACCCCGTATGCTATCACGCATGAATTGTGCTTTGCCTTTCTTAGAGCCAGTCCACGAACCGACCGCTCCAGCCAATGCTCCAACTGCCGCTCCAATCGCAAGTCCTACTGGACCTCCAACAGAACCTCCAATCATTGCTCCAGACGCAGCACCTCCAAGAGCAGCGTTTCTATTACGTTGCGAACCGGCAGCAGTATCACCAATCATGTTTGCGGTTTGATAACCTTGATATAATCCTGCGGCCACGCCTAAATATGGAGCTGCCGCAGCCATGCTTTGCGATCCAGCAAATTGCATACCTGCTTGATTAGCTGCCTGAGCGCCTAAAGAGACAGCACTTGCTCCACTTATTCCTGCTCCAATTTTATCGCCAGATTGATATGATTTATATGCTTGGTATGCAGAAAGTGCTGCCATAGCACCAGAACCAACGGCATCCCAATTTACAGAACTCATGAAGCCAGGGTCATTAAGACTTTCGGTTGGAACTACCTGAACGGTCCCATCGAGGTTGCTACGAATAGCTGTCATCCCATCTGGAACACTTTGCCCTGCCGGTAAAGCACCAGGATTTACTGGAGTAAAGTTTTTGTTAAACGCATCAATACCAGATGTTGTGCCCTGGGTCGCTCCGGTAGTTGTTTGAGCGGTAGTGGAAAGCGATTGGCCAGTTTGCTCGGCAGCATTTTTTACAACTTCTTTAGAAACCTTTGCACCAGTTAGCTTATCAATCCATCCGCTTGCTTTATCGAAAACAAATTTACCAGCAATAGCACCGCCAACTGCTCCTCCAACCTGAGCTAAAGCGTTACCCTGTGCTTTGTCAGCGGCTTCTTTTTGCTGCTGCTGAGGACTCTTTGGAGCGCCAAAACGCACCTGAACCTGCTGTACGGCTTGAACTGGCGATAAGCCTTGAGTCTGAAGCCAAAGATAATAAGCCTTTGGATCTGATTGTGTTATTGCTGGTTCTTGTACTGCCATACTAAATCCATGTTCCAAACACTGCCACACCGTCACGAGCAAACAAATTAGGTCGTGTAGTGCCACCAGCAAAAATTACTTTACCAACTTGGTCACGACTAAACTCTTCATGAAGCTGAAGATCGAATTTTGGCTTAACACCTTCCAATCCGTGAATTTCAGCAAACCGCTCCAAGATTCCCTGCTCAAGTAGTTTCTCGTTGAATATGCTTACATCAGTGTCAGCAAGGAAAGTATTATAAGCACCGTTATAATAGGTCCAAGTAACGCCACCATCCGATACAGAACCAGTAGTGTGTGTAGGAACTGTAGCACCTGTCGTCCCTCCTGCTGTCGTCTGGTAGTAGTTACCGTTGTTAAAGCAGTAAGAGCCAGCAGCAAATGATGTCGCTGTTACCCACTGACGAGGACGCACACTTCTGTCAGCGATATACTCAAAAACAATAATATCCCCGTTGTAGTTAGCGCCTGGGGTTGGACTAATAAGAAGCTGATTGTTGCTGATTCCCCGAATTTGGAATCGCTGATAAATGGTAGGGTTAAGTTGGAAACCTCTTATATCGGCGTAATCCTGTTCGCTCATTGGGCCTAAAAGTCTCCAACGAGTCGATGAGTTCCAAAAGGTTTCGTATTGATACCATGAAAAGGCCGCTGGTAACTCATACGTTGCCGTACCAGCTACCAGCGTGATTGACCCTGAAGCGTAACATTTAGGCCATGGGTAAGCCTCAAAGATGTCACGGTTAATACGTTGTGCAATAGCTAAGAGCTGCTTTGTAGTCGTCTCATTAGACGTAAGGATGTTGGATTCAACCGTGTATCCAGCCTCATTTGCAACGTTCGTAATAACCGTGGCTATCGTCATACTTTCCTTGGTCTACCTCGTCGTGGAGTTTCCTCCTGAGCCTCAATAATGCCTTCTTCTAGGGCTTCATCTGGAACAGATTGGATCACCCCCTTTCTCTCGGCACGAAGGTCTATTCCTTCGTTGGCTTCTACACGTTGCATGAAAAGCTCAAGTTTATGCTGAAGCTCCTCACGACGAGCCGTTTCACGCTCCAAAAGCTGCCGTAACTTCACGACCTCGTTCTGGTCGGACTTCGCTGCGTCTATCCAATCTTGTGCTAATTTGCAGAACTTAGACAAGGGTCCAAGTTTGCGTTTAATCTCATCGTTAGCTACAGCCAACTGCTCGACGGTTTTAAAGCCAAGGTACTGAAGCTCACGCATCGCAGAACCTGACATCATCGGCCATTCAGCCAGCGGAGTTCCTTCGACTACAGGCTCGCTACCAGCCTTAAAACGAGCGTACAGCTCAGGGTAGTCGTGAATATCCTGCGGCTCAATCCGTCGAACTGTCTCGTCCATGCCAGGCCATTGAATTGAGATGGATGGGATTTCATCAAAAATTGGACGACCCTCCTTCAATGACTTCTCACGGTTCTCGTTGTAAGCGAAAAAGAACTTGATATTAGCGCCAGAGTACCGCTTCTTAGGCTGCGAGTTCCCCGACATGATAGACTGCCAATCAATCTGTGCCATATAATCTCCGTAGTATTACGCAAAAATGCGTAAATACTATATAGCACTAGCCTTCAACAACGACCACTGTGTTAATCGTACCGCCACTGGTTTGATAGGCTGTGATAGCTCCTTGAGGAACAAAGCCATTTGTAAACACCAATCGGTTACCGTTGTCGTTGTTTGTAAGGTTAAAGCAGATGTTTGTTGAGGTTGGAGCAATGCCGGTCAAGGTTTGTCCAGCCAGTCCAATGCCAACATGGGCAGCGGAAGCGTTTTGGATCAATAAAAACTTACGAAACGGGTTAGCAGCCAAAATGGTTGTGCTGGTTGCTGTTGGAATACTGGGGGTAGTAGTTACTGCGTTTCCAGAATATGCGGTCATAAATCACCTAAAAATAGGGGGGACTTTCACCCCCCGTGTATTACAGCGCCTTAGTGAATTTAAGGTAGAAGTAAGAAGTTCCGTTAGATACAACTACAAAGCAGTTAGTATCAGCATCGTTATCCTTAACTACGCCTACAAATCCAGTTCCTACAGAAGCAGGGGTTCCGAACGAAGTCGTAAGCTCTGCTGCTGTTGGAGTTGTGTCATTGACGTTGTTGATTGCTTGCTTAGTACGAACACCAGCGGCGGTAGCATTAACAACGGAGGTATTAACTCCATCGGTAACTGCTGCTGCAAGTTCCGCTGGCAAACCAAGTCCCATAAGGGTCGTTGTGCTGGCCATATATTCTCCCTAAAAAGCGGGGCTGTTACACCCCGCTTATTGGTTTGTTACACTGACAACAGTCCAGTAGATGCAAGCTCTACAGCCTGAGTACCGGTTGTAACGGTAAGGCCGTAAACGTTTACAATTCTGTCAGTTGCAGTAGCGTCATCAGCACAACCAGCAGTAGCGGTCGTGTAAAGAGCAGCGCCAGCAACGTATCCAGTAAGGATTTTGCCTTTGATTCCCTTTCCAGTTCCACCGCCCATAGCACCGCCAACCCATACCCAAAGGTACTCATTGTCAGCAGCAGCTACTTGAGCAACGCCAATTTGCACTGGTCCTGTGATAGCGTCTGTAGCTTCGTAAGCCTGTCCAGCCGAGTCGATTCGTACCCAAGCATACTGAGCGATTGCTCCGTTAGCTTGAACGAATACGAACTCACCTTCAGGCGAACTTCCAAGGCTACCAGCCTTAGCTGGAAGCGAAGGAATTACAGTCGAATCAAAGACTCGCTTATAATTAACACCAAATGATCCACTCTGTGACATATTTCGTTCTCCTTATCTTTAAGCGTAAATTACAGCCTGAAGTGCAGGAGCAGAGCAGCAGAGGTTTCCTTCAACGATGATAACCGTGAAGAAAGCATCCTGGTCAACCGGACGAGCCATTTCTGGAGCGAGCGGTTTGAAATCTGCACCACGAACCATGTCAAACGTCCAATACTTAGTATTGAGAAGTCGGCATGAGTTAGTCTCAAGCACTGAAGAACCATATCCACCGTCGAATACGAAATCGCATCCGTCGTAGCTAAGAACACGGAATCCAGCTACAGCCTTCTTTGCAGGAAGCTGAATACGCTGAATTGCGGTCAATGAGCTGTGGAGGTACTTCCAAGCAGTACGATCCATGAGTCCAAGGTCAGGCTGCTCGTCACCTCGTGTTACCTGCGAGATAGCGTCAGTGATTTGCTCCTGAACGTTGGAAGCTGAGAGCGTAACGTTGATTGCAAGGTTACGAGCCCAAACGTTAGCAGTACGGTCAATAGTGCCGTAGGTGCCGGACGATGGGGATGTCGAAACTGCTTTCTTAATACCGTCGAACTCAAGTCCACCGGAACCTGTTCCATCGCCACGAAGCGAGGTAGATACGGTGTTCTTCAGACGGCTGATTGCAGCCTTCATCTTCATCTCAGCGAGGTCAAGGAGTTGAGCCTCATCACGGTTAGCACGACGCTCACGTCCAGCAATAGCTACAGGCTCATAAACCTGCTTAATTGCAAAACGGAAAGCGGTTGCATCGTCGATTGCTGAAAGGTCAAACGAGTCAAAACCGGAGTAGAATCCACCTACAGCCACATCATTGTACATGATAGGCTTACGGAGTTCATATCCACCGGAAAATTTACGAATAAGACCCTGCTCATCAAGAGAAGCCAAAAGCGGGTTGTGGTGAAGAACCTCATCCGCAATAGCGTCCGATTGATCAAACAGGGTAGTTACGATTGCTTCTTCAAGATTAGCCATTGTAGTTATCCCTTTAGTTTAAGGGACAACCTTATGGCTATTCTCCAGAAAGGCGACGCCGCAGGTTGTCCCGAATATCTTTCGTTACGATCCTGGGAGTTCCGCTACCAGCAGAGCCAGATATAGATTTAGAAGCTGCTTTCGCCTTCTGTGTGGCTACTTGCTGCTGCTGTATTACCGGCGTTGTCTGTAGTCTTTGAGCTATAGACGCAAACGTCGGATTGCCGTTTACAACGTAATTATAGGCGGTTTCTAGGATCTCGTCAGTCGAGCTATACCGTCCTGTCGTTGCTAAAGCCTGTACCACGGGGGCCATTTCTGCTTCTAACTGCGAAGCGGTTTCAGGGTCACGGAACAAAGGCTTACGGCTTGTAAACGATTCTACCGCACGTTGATTCATGTACTCAACTGCCTTTTTCTCCTGCTCCTGCTGTATGCTCTTAAAACGCTCCTCAGCGATTTTTTCGGCGTCGGCCTTAGTCAGGTACTCGGCTGGCTGTTGATACTCCTGTGCTTGATTTACGAGGTCTGCTGGAGATAGTCCGTAAGCCTCAAGCCACTCCATAGCGGTTTGCACCGGATTAGCTTGCATGGCTCTATCCCAAGCAACCGACCGACGAGTAACGTCAGCAATGCTTATTCCATCCTTGGCATAATCGTTTTCGTATTCTTTAATTACGTCGTAAACACGGGAGTTCTGCTCACGGAGCTGATTAACCTCCTGCATCTTTTTGTCATACTGCGTACGGGTTTCGTAAGCTCTACGATTAAGATAGGACTGTAGTATATGAGCGTTGTCAGTGTTTGGATTAAGAAAGGCGTCCTTTTCGGCAGCGTTCATGTCAGCCGGAGGAGCCAAGGCGATACGCTCCTGAACCTGCGGAGCACTTTGCTCAACTACAGCGGATTCATTGGAGCGTTCGTTATTGGATTCCTCTACACGCTCTTCTTCTTTTTGGTTTTTAAACTGTTTACTGAGGCTTTGGCGTATTGAAAGCTCTGCTGGTTCTCGGTCTACAACTACCTCTGTTGACTCAACATCAGGCGTATTATCGTCCATTTCTATACCTATCAATCATGGTGTTTTTAAGTTTACTTACGAGTTCTCGCTCCCGTGACCCGTTTTCACGGTCGCTCTGGTAGCCTTTATCGTAAGCGTCTCCAACTTCTACAGCGCCAGCAGCTCTATATGCTGCTCGCAGTTTGCTTTTACTTGTATATATTTCTTTTGGGTTTAGTGGGTTTCTAGTAGGCTCCATCTCATCTTGAATGAATAAGTCACGAGCGTTTGATTCTACTCGTTTTTGTACCTCTTCTATAGGTACTACTCTTTGCTGTACATGACAGTATTGAAATAGCCTATATTTACTCATTTAATCATCCATCAGCATAAACAATAATAATAATCTCGTTCGATTTGCTTTTTCCTCGGCAACTAAATTATGTCCTTTTAGAAGTTTTTCTGCCACTTTTTTAGCAGCTAAAGCCTCTTTTTGTCGACCGGCTAAAATTTGAGCCGCTAAAAACTCTTCTAATAGCTGCTCTTCAGTTTTTTGTTTTTTAGAGCGTTTTAGACCTTTGTCTAAAATATCTGAAGTATCGTTGCTCCTAGCCCCGATAAAACCGTTTGGGAGACCGTAAATTAAATGCAGGTGATTTTGAAACCCGCCGTTAGTCACTATTTATACCTACAATCGGTTTCGCTTGTTCATCTGTAGTAACAGTTCTAGTACCAAGAACTGTAACATCATCAGATTTAGTTACTGATAAACTGGTTCCAGTCACCTGTGTGTTGTGCACTGCTTGAGCCACCATACCATAAAGGCTTTTTAATGTTTCATTACCGCCTACAGCACTAGCTTCTGCATCTGAAGTTGTGCGTTTTAACACGCTATCGGCCAAATTATTATTTCCTGAAGTGCTTAATGAACGGCTAGTATATGCCCATACTTCTGCTGCGGTAGCCCCGCTACCAGACGTTGATACTACGGTAGCATTGGCGCTTTGAATTAGGAGAGCTTGGACTCCGGCTGAGTAGGCGATGGGGTCTCCGCTTGGGCCGCCGATAAGATTTCCTCCTGCGACACGGGCGACGTAGTTTCCTGCTGCAAAGTTAAGTTGCCACGACCCCAATAATTCGACGGTGATACCGACTTGAACGCCTGGGCCAAGTTGGTCAAGTCCTGATCCTTTTCCGATTCTGTCATATAAAATGCCTTCTTCACTAGCCTGTGCAAGTTTTATCGCATCGTACAATACGTTGCAGTCAATATCTGTTACACCAGCATCAATATCAATCAGACTGGTATCAAAGTTAAATGTAAATGGTGCGATGTAATAACTCATTAAATATCCGCTATTCTACTAGCATTAACTGAACCGCCTGTGCTTGTTACATTCATTGTTGTTTCAAACGGAATAATTGGTGTTGTCGAGCTTCCGTTTCGCACACGAACCGTTGCGTTAAAGTTGGTATCAAATAGAAAACTTGCTTGCTCACTTGTTGATGTTGCTGTTTTGTCAATGAATGGAACAAACACATCATCACCAGCAACAATATTTGTAAGTAATGCTGGCGATAAGCCACTAAACGTTTTGGTGCTGCTATTATAACCAGTATAGGTATAACGACTTTGTTTTATACGAATAAAACCACTTGTTGGGGTGTCTAGTTTTATACTTTCTACTACTGTTAAACTGGTAGCACCTGCACTTGCTGCGACTGGTGTATACTCGTCTTCAAGAATGTTTCCGCCACCATCTTGTCTAGCAACAAGAATAGTATCGCCGCTAACTAAATTACCAACAGTAACATAAACGATATTTGGGGGGACGTAATAGCTACCATCATCTGATTGCATACGGCTAAATCCAGCAATCATATTGCCACTGCCATCTACAACTCTAACGCCTTTCAGGGCTGCTCCGGCAGAGCCATAAACTGTGCCGTATGCAGTTTCAAAACCTGTGCCGGATAAAATTATTAAATCATGGAAAGCTGCATTTGGAAGTGACGAATCAAATGTACCAACATCTTGATTTAGCCAGTAGTGAATAAACTGTGCTATTTGAGCTGGCGTTTGACCGCCTGTAACCGTGATAGTAATACTCCATTGCTTACTATTCCAAGTGACAGGACTTGCTCCATGATTCGTTACAGTGATTCCCCAAGCGCCAGGGACGGCTGTGCTGATAGTATTTGATATTTGCGTTACTGGAGTATTAAATCCAAATGCCGTCATTGTGAAAGCGTTTTCAATGGTATCGTACCCTTGGTCTCGCAATCTAAATGCTACTGGAATGTTTGTCGTCCATTCGGGATTTAAAGAAAGAGTGCCCGTAGCAACTTCACGAGTTTTTGAAAGCAAAGCACCCGTGTCGGTGCGGAACATATAGGCTACGGAACCAGGCTGTATTCCTGAAATCGTATGCTCCACAATCTTATCGCCATACTGATTGTTATAAAAAGCAGTTGAGTTTGTAGTTGCTCTAAAAGCTACCGAACCTGTGGCCGTATCGTTTGCGGTGCTGCTGGCAGTTGCTTTAATCTTGATTCGTAAACCCGTAGGACTGATGTTTGTCTCTGCTGAAAGATTTGCGCCCGTCAAAGATTTATATGTGCCAGTAAAGCCAGTGCCTCTATCTAAGTCATATTCATATGTGATTGACCCCACCGGAGAAAAAGGAAAAGTTGGAGCGGCATTAACAAAGCCAGTAATGCCCTTGATATAATGGAGCGTTTCGTTTGTAACGAACCTACCAGATACTTCTAGAAACGACCTTGCAACACTTAAATCAGGGAATACTAGGCCTGGGCCTGGAGTAATTCGTAACCTTGAACGCTGAAGAGTACTGTAGCGATTGAAGTAAAATGCAAGCTGGATTTCTGTCGGAGTTGTTACCGAATTTACATACTCGTAGCCGTGAGTACCAACGCTTACTCCATTAACAACACTACCTGCGATATTGTAAACTCTTCGTTGTTCTCTATCTGCTACGCCAAAAGCTACAAGCGGAGTTGTACTTGTGCTACTTGTATCTACTTCGCTATAATATCTAAAATTTGCACTTAGGTTGATATCGAAACCAGCAGTTCCAGCCACAATATAAATTTTTGACAGGAAAAATTCGGTTGCAGTTCCACCAGAAAAATTA
>Ga0181363_1000111_pt1 | contig 23250 bp, 15 predicted proteins | sample Fa13NDMLBSN_FD_130109 | JGI IMG/M metagenome (GOLD analysis project Ga0181363, IMG submission 130109) | Freshwater viral communities from Lake Michigan, USA - Fa13.ND.MLB.S.N | ecosystem: Environmental > Aquatic > Freshwater > Lake | place: USA: Michigan | collected 2013-09-23
GCTAACTCTTTTATTAAGGCAGGTGGTACATCTTCTCAGTTCTTAAAGGCTGACGGCTCAGTAGATTCAACTACTTATGCTACAGCAGCATCAGTTACTGCATTGGCACCTAAGTATGGTAGCTTCTATGACACAACTTTGCAGACAGCTTTAGTGGTTAACACTGCTTATCCTATGAAGTTGAACTCTACAGATAACACCGCTACAAGTGGATTTTCAATTCTTAATGATGGCCTTGGAAACCCAACCATTATTAAGGCTGCAAGTGCAGGTGTATATAATATTGCATTCTCTGCACAGCTTCAAAGAACAACAGGCGGTTCATCTGAGACTGTTAGCATTTGGCTTAAGAAAAATGGTTCTAATTTAGCTTGGACAAATACTGCTGTAAACGTACAAGCAAATGCAGGATTTTTAGTTGTAGCTTGGAACTTTTTTGTTCAATTGGATGCAGGAGCTGAAGCTCAGCTAATGTGGTCTACCACTTCAACAGCTATTCAAATTGTTGCCGCAGCAGCTGTAGCTCCACATCCTGAGACTCCGTCTGTCATTCTCACTGTAAACAAAGTTGGTTAATGTATATCAGAAAGATATCTGTTGGGCCCGACTATAAGGGTGGTGCCATGCACTATATCGTAGGTCAAAAAGTCTTGAATGATACTCAAGAGATTCATCTTATTAAATATGATGATGATAAGATGTCAATTAAGATTTATATTGAAAACGATAAAGGTGAGGTTGTCCTTTGGAAGGAGTTTAACAATACCGTTCCTGTCGCAATCGAATATAATGTAAATATCTAATGCAATCTCCATTTTACTTTATAGTAAAGCCGAGGGAGGGAAAAAGATACAACAACACAAAAGAAATAGGGGGAATTGATTTAATTGTCAACACCTCTGAGGAAGACTTTAGGTTCTCAAATAGAGAGGCTGATGTTGTTGAGCTACCCATTGGCTATAAAGGACCAATCAAGGTTGGTGATAAGCTTCTTGTACACCACAACGTATTCAAGTTCTATAATGACATGAAGGGCCGCCGTAAGAGTGGCAAGAGCTTCTTCAAGGAGGACATATTCCTTATTGATGACGAGCAGTTCTATATGTTCCATAACGGCACTGAGTGGCAGGCGCATGACAGATATTGCTTTGTTAAGCCAATAAAGCCTGAGGAGTCATTTATCTATAAGCCGATTGAAGAAGAGCCTCTGATGGGTATCATGGTATATCCAAATGAGTACTTAATGTCAAAGGGTATTAAGGCAGGCGACAAGGTCTGCTTCAAGCCTGACAGCGAGTATGAGTTTATTGTGGATGACGAGAAGCTTTACAGAATATACGACCATCAAATAACAATTAAATTATGAGCCCTAGAGAACTAAGACTTAAGATTATTGACGCAGGCTATAAGGCAGTTGAGCAATTGATTAAGGTTGCCAAAGAGGACATCATTAAGGTTGATGCTGAGGATGACTTGGCTGCAGATAAGTTGAAGAATGCTGCAGCATCAAAGAGATTAGCTATATTTGATGCATTCGATATCTTAAATAAGATAGAGGCAGAAAAAACAAACCTACAAGAAGCCACAAATGACTCAACAAAACTTGACAGTAAACAGGGTTGGGCTGAGCGAAGAGCTAAATAGCCTATGTAGGGTCATAGACAATCCTATACCAAAGACTGTTTTCAATTCAAAGAATAGGAACAGGAGTTGGAACTATGGGTATGACTATGAGCACGATGTTGTCATCATATCAAAGACAGGTCAGATTGGTGATATCGTAGAGATATCAGGACTTAAGATAGCACTACCACTAGCTCCAAAGGAGTGTCTTCAAAGACACTCTAAGGCATCTGAGCAGTATTGGGAGAGAGAAGAGCTTCCACCTCAGCTAGGACGTATTCAGTCAATCTTTCAGTGGCATGAGATGCCGAAGGAGTTTAAGGCTAGGTACGTTGATTATATTGAGGAAGAGTTTGAGCGCAGGGAGAGTGGGCTTTGGTTCATGAATAATGGCACGCCTACCTATATCACAGGCTCCCACTATATGTATCTACAGTGGTCCAAGATTGACATTGGGTACCCTGATTTTCGTGAGGCTAACAGAATATTTTTTATTTTTTGGGAGGCATGCCGTGCAGATAATCGCTCGTTTGGAATGGTGTACCTAAAGATACGCCGCTCGGGATTCTCATTTATGTCGTCATCTGAGTGTGTGAATGTGGCTACTCTTGCAAAAGATGCAAGGGTTGGCATCCTATCAAAGACGGGTGCCGATGCCAAAAAGATGTTTACGGACAAAGTTGTTCCTATTAATAGTAATCTACCCTTCTTCTTCAAGCCTGTTATGGATGGTATGGATAAGCCAAAGACTGAGCTTGCATATCGTGTCCCGGCATCTAAGATTACCAAAAAGAACATGCATGACATTGATGAGGAGGGCGTAGATGGACTTGATACAACAATAGATTGGAAGAACACTGACGATAACTCATACGATGGTGAGAAGCTACTTATGTTGGCTCATGATGAGAGCGGAAAGTGGATAAAGCCAAATAACATCCTAAACAATTGGCGCGTAACTAAGACGTGTTTGCGTTTGGGTAGCAAGATTATTGGCAAGTGTATGATGGGCTCTACTTCAAATGCACTAGCAAAGGGTGGTCAGAACTTCAAAGACCTTTACGAGGACTCAAGGATATCTACTAGGAATGCCAATGGTCAGACCAAGTCGGGTATGTATGCGCTGTTTATTCCGATGGAGTGGAACATGGAGGGATTTATTGACATATACGGTATGCCCGTCCTGCGTAAGCCATCTCAGCCTGTAAGAGGTATTGACGGCAATTGGATAATGAATGGCGCAATTGACTATTGGGAGGCAGAGGTTGACTCGCTTAAGAACGACCCTGATGCACTTAATGAATACTACCGTCAGTTCCCTCGCTCAGAGTCACACGCATTCCGTGATGAGAGTAAGGCTGCGTTGTTTAATCTCACCAAGATTTATCAGCAGATTGACTACAATGACACTCTAATTAAAGAGCATCACCTTACGAGAGGAAACTTTAGTTGGAAGGATGGAATCAAAGACACACAGGTCATATTTACTCCTGACACTAGGGGTAGGTTCTTAGTTGGATGGACACCGAACAAGGGGCTTCAGAATCAGGTATATGAGAAGAACGGAATTAAATATCCGGGTAATGAGCATATCGGCGCGTTTGGATGTGACTCCTATGATATCTCAGGTGTTGTTGTAGGGCGTGGTTCAAATGGTGCGCTGCATGGCCTTACCAAGTTTCATATGGATGACGCACCTATCAATCAGTTCTTTCTAGAGTATATTGCACGTCCTCAGACTGCAGAGATATTCTTTGAAGAGGTACTGATGGCATGCGTGTTCTATGGTATGCCAATTCTAATTGAGAACAACAAACCACGTTTGCTTTATCACTTCAAGAATAGGGGTTACCGTGGCTTCTGTATAAACAGGCCTGACAAGACATATAATAAGCTGTCAAAGACAGAGCGTGAGCTAGGTGGTATACCTAACTCATCTGAGGATGTGAAGCAGGCACACGCGGCTGCAGTTGAGTCATACATCGAGAAGTATGTTGGCATGATAAGCGAGGATGAGATGGGGTATATGCCGTTTACTAGGACCCTTGAGGATTGGGCTAAGTTTGACATAAGCGATAGGACTATGTATGATGCCACAATTAGCTCAGGATTGGCTATAATGGCCTGTCAGAAGCACTTATATCAACCCGAGAGAAAAGAGTCAAAAATAAGCATTAAATTTGCTACATATAATAATAAAGGGAATATTAGCTCCTTGAATACATGAAAGAAGTAACAGTAAACATATCATCTACATCATTTCCGAGTCAATTCGCGACAGATGCAGAGAAGGCAACCCTTGAGTTTGGTCTCCAAGTTGGACAGGCCATCCAATATGAGTGGTTTAGAAAAGATGGTAACCAATGTAGATACTACAGCCAATGGAGAGACTTTCATAGGTTGAGACTATATGCCCGAGGAGAGCAGCCTATTCAGAAGTATAAGGATGAGCTTGCTGTTGACGGAGACCTTTCATATATGAACTTGGATTGGGCTCCTGTTCCTATTATTCCTAAGTTTGTTGATATTGTTGTCAATGGTATGTCTGACCGTCTATTTAAGGTCAAGGCATATTCTCAGGATGCAATGTCTCAGGCAAAGCGTAGCAAATACCAAGATATGATTGAGGGTCAGATGGTTGCTAAAGACCTATTGACAAACATCCAAGAAAATACAGGTGTTGACCCTTTTGTAATGAACCCTGATGAGCTACCTGCTTCAGATGAAGAGCTATCTCTCTACATGCAGCTTAACTATAAGCCTGCTATTGAGATTGCAGAAGAAGAGGCTATCAATACCATTCTTGAAGAGAACCACTATGACTATGTTCGTAAGCAGTGTGAGTATGACCTAACTACATTAGGTATTGCTGTTGAGAAGCATGAGTTCCTTCCGGGGGCAGGTGTTCAGATTTCATACGTAGACCCTGCTAATATTGTGTACAGCTATACTGAAGACCCGTACTTTAGAGATTGTTTCTATTGGGGTGAGATTAAGACACTTCCAATTACAGAGATTTACAAAATTGACCAATCTCTTACACGTGAAGACCTTGAGAAGATTTCAAAATATAGCCAAAGTTGGTATGACTACTACAATGTAGCTCAGTTCTATGAGAATAATATTTTTTACCGTGATACGTGTACTCTTCTTTACTTTAACTATAAGACTACTAAAAAAATTGTATACAAGAAAAAAGTTCTTGACAGTGGTAGTGTCAGAATGATTGAGAAAGACGATAGCTTCAATCCTCCTGTTGAGATGATGGAGGAAGGTCGCTTTGAGAAGGTAGAGAAAGTTATTGATGTTTGGTATGAGGGCGTAATGGTCATGGGTACCAATATCTTGCTTAAGTGGCAGATGTCTGAGAATATGGTTAGACCAAAGTCAGCTACTCAGCATGCACTTCCAAACTATGTGGCTGTCGCGCCTCGTATGTATAAGGGTGTGATTGAGTCACTAGTTCGCAGAATGATACCATTTGCTGACTTGATTCAGTTGACACACTTAAAGCTACAGCAGGTTATCTCACGTGTTGTGCCTGATGGTGTATTTATTGACGCCGATGGCCTCAATGAGGTTGACCTTGGAACAGGAGCTGCTTACAACCCTGAGGATGCCCTCAGACTATACTTCCAAACAGGTAGTGTTATTGGACGTAGCTATACACAGGACGGTGAGTTCAATAATGCCCGTGTTCCAATCCAAGAATTAAATAGCAACTCAGGTGCATCAAAGGCACAGATGCTAATCTATAACTACAACCACTACCTCGATATGATTCGTGCGGTGACAGGACTTAATGAGGCCCGCGATGGCTCCGACCCTGACCCGCGTGCATTGATTGGCGTTCAGAAACTCGCTGCCCTTAATTCAAACACAGCTACTCGCCACATTTTGGATGGTAGCTTGTATATGTTTAAGACCATGGCTGAGGCACTTACGTATAGGATTGCAGATATCTTAGAGTATGCTGACTTTAGAGATGACTTTGCCAATAAGATTGGTAAGTACAATGTATCTATTTTAAATGAAATTAAAGACCTATACGTATATGATTTCGGAATTTTTATTGATATCTCTCCGGATGAAGAAGAGAAAGCACAACTTGAGCAAAACATTCAAATTGCTCTATCTAAAGGTGATATTAACCTTGAGGATGCAATTGATATACGTGAGATTAAAAATATCAAGTTGGCTAACCAACTCTTAAAAGTTAAGAGAGTTAAGAAGCAGGAGCAGGAGCAGAAGAATGCTATTCAGATGCAGGCAATGCAGGCTCAAAGCAATATGCAGTCACAGCAGATGGCAGCTGAGGCAGCTATGGCTAAGATTCAGGCTGAGACTCAGTCTAAGATGCAGATTAAGCAGGCTGAGGTTGCATTTGAGATTGAGAAGATGAAGAATGAGGCCATTCTTAAGCAGCAGTTGATGCAGGCTGAGTTTGAGATGCAGATGCAGCTTAAGGGTGTTGAAGTTGAGTCTCTATCAAATCGTGAGAAGGATAAGGAAGAAGCTAAAGCTAAGCGTATTAGTCAGCAAAACACAGAGCAATCTAAGTTAATTAATCAGAGAAAAAACAATTTACCTCCGATTGATTTTGAGTCAAATGAGGATTCCCTTGATGGCTTTGACTTAGCCGAGTTTGAACCCCGCTAAAACAATAAAAAATAATATATAACTTTGTAAAAATTAAATCAAATGGAAATTACAGTAAAAGAAGTAACAGGTATTGTTGAGAAGAGTGCTGCTCAGATTGAAGAGGAGTTGTTAAATAAGCATGAGGAACAGTTTAATGAAGAGCCTCCTGTAGATACACAACCGATTGATGAGTCGCCCGTAGATGTGCCTGCTGAACTTACAGAAGAAGACGTTCTTTCATATTTAGGAAAAAGATACAATAAGGAAATCAAGTCATTTGATGAATTGATGGCCGAGCGTCAAGAGGCTGAACAGCTTCCTGAAGACGTTGAGGCATTCCTTAAGTATAAGCGTGAGACAGGACGGGGCATCCAAGACTACTTGAAGATTCAAGAAGACTTTGACTCTATGAATCCTGATACGCTTTTGAAGCAATACTTCAAAGACACTGAAGTTGGTCTCGATGAAGATGATATCGAGGCATTAATGGAAGAGTTTCAGTATGATGAGGATTTAGATGATGACTCTCATATTAAGAAAGCGAAGATTGCAAAGAAAAAGGCTATTGCTAAGGCCAAAGACTATTTCAATTCTCAGAAGGAGAAGTACAAGCAGCCTCTTGAGTCAAGGGGTTCGGCTATTCCCGATGCAGAGAAAGAAGAGTTTGAGGCGTATAAACAATACATACAAGAGTCTAAAAGCCTACAGGAGGAGCAAGAGCGTAAAGCTTCTTGGTTCCAAAAGAAGACTGATGAGGTGTTTGGTCAAGAGTTCAAAGGTTTTGAGTTCAATATTGACGACAAGAAGTTAGTGTTCTCCCCCGGTGATGCGACAGAGCTCAAGAAAGCTCAGGCTCATCCATTTAACTTTATTAATAAGTACTTGGATGAAAATGGGATGATTGCAGACGCCGCAGGATACCATAGGTCTTTAGCAATCGCAATGAACCCTGAGAGGTTTGCCAAGTTCTTTTATGAACAAGGTCAGGCTGATGCGACAGATGATGTTATGCGTAAAACCAAAAACATCAATATGTCTGAGCGTAAGGCCCCTGAGGCAATCGTCAAAGGCGGAATGCAAGTAAAACAAGTAAACCCTGACGCAGGTCGAGGTTTAAAAATTAAAAGTATAAAAAGGATTTAATAACTAAAAACTAGAAAAAAATGGCAGTTTTATCAACTCCCGGTTATCAGTTGCAGCCATCTGCGGAGCAGGTCGCTTTGTCAACTAACTACATCACTAACTTTGACTTCTTGAATCAGTATCTTCCTGATACTTACGAGAAAGAATTTGAGCGTTACGGAAACCGTACCGTTGCATCTTTCTTGCGTATGATAGGTGCTGAGATGCCGTCTATCTCTGACCAAATCAAATGGGCTGAGCAAGGTCGTCTTCACACTAAGTATGTGAATGTTACTACTACTGTATTGACTAATGGCGATAGCGCTACATTTACTGTGAACGACTTAAACGTTTCAGGAATTGCTATCCGTCCGGGTCAAACAGTTATGATTACTCCTAACGTTGCGGGTCCTACCCAAAACAAAGGTATCGTTACTGCAGTTAACACTGCTACTGACACCTTCACTGTTGCTTTCTATGAGGCTAATGGTATGACCAATGCTTCTGCAGCTAACACATTTACTGTATTTATCTACGGTTCTGAGTTCAAGAAAGGTACTACAGGTATGGTTGGTTCTTTGGAAGCTGAAGACGAAATCTTCTCTAACAGCCCAATCATCATCAAAGACAAGTATGCTGTTTCAGGTTCTGACATGGCTCAGATTGGTTGGATTGAAATCACTACTGAGAATGGCGCTACAGGTTTCTTGTGGTATTTGAAATCAGAGCACGAGACTCGTCTCCGCTTTGAGGACTACCTTGAGACATCTATGTTGGAGGCTGTTCCTGCTGAATCAGGTTCAGGTGCTGCTAACTCAGGTCTTAACCCAACTTACGGTAACAAAGGTTCTGAGGGTGTATTCTACGTAGTAAACTCTCGCGGTAACGTATGGGGTGGTGGTAACCCAACATCTTTGGCTGACTTCGACACAATCATCTCTCGTTTGGATAAGCAAGGTTCTATTGAAGAGAACGTACTCTTCGTTAACCGTGACTTCTCTTTCGACATTGATGATATGTTGGCTGCTCAAAACAGCTACGGTGCCGGTGGTACTTCTTACGGTTTGTTTGACAATGACCGTGACATGGCTCTTAACCTTGGTTTCACAGGTTTCCGCCGTGGTTACGACTTCTACAAAACCGATTGGAAATACCTCAACGACCCAACAATGCGTGGTGGTTTGACTTCATCTGCTACAGGTGCAACTACTGCTAACGTTATCACAGGTCTATTGGTTCCTGCAGGTTCAACTACAGTTTACGACCAAATTCTTGGTAAAAACGCTAAGCGTCCATTCTTACACGTGCGTTACCGTGCGTCTGAGACTGAAGACCGCCGTTACAAAACTTGGATTACAGGTTCTGCCGGTGGTGCTGCTACAAGCGACCTCGATGCAATGGAAGTCAACTTCTTGTCTGAGCGTGCAGTTTGTACACTTGGTGCTAACAACTTCGTACTCTTCCGTTACGGAGCATAAGCATAACAAAATGGGGGGTGTCTTCAAAGACACTCCCCTATTTTTATTGTAAAATTTAATTATATCATATCCATGAAAAAGAAAGTAGAATCAGCTCCTGCTGATAAAATTTACAGATTGAAAAATGAGAAAGCCCCATTATCATTTATGTTGGCTTCTCGAAATACCAAAAGATTTCCATTGCTTTGGTACGATGAAGAATCAAATATAAATCGTCCATTGCGATATGCGATAAACCAAAAGAGCCCGTTTGAAGACGAGCAAGATGGCAACCCAATTGTGGAGCCTATTATTTTTGAAAATGGTTTTTTAGCAGTACCAAAACAAAATCCTGTCCTTCAGAAGTTCCTATACTACCATCCAATGAATGGTATTGTATTTGAAGAAGTTGATTCTGAGCGTGATGCACAAGAAGAAGTTGAGGCATTAGCTGCAGAAGTTGATGCACTTATCAAGGCTCGTGAGCTTTCAATTGAAGAGCTTGAGACAGTATACCGAGTGCTATTCAATAAGGACGTGTCACGCGTTACTACAGCCGAGATGAAGAGAGATATCCTCATCTACGCTAGAAACTATCCGGGAAGCTTCTTAAATGCGTTGGATGACCCAATGTTAAGATTGCAGTCTCAGGTACACATCTTCTTTGATATGGGTCTACTCTCATTCAGAAGTAACAATAAAGAGGTATGGTATAGTACCCCAACAAACAAGAAAAAGATGCTCAACATACCATACGGCGAAGACCCGTATATGCTTGTAGCAATGTATCTTAAAACAGATGAAGGTGTCGAAGCATTAAAAATGTTAGAGCATCATTTGGAAAATGCATAAATAATATTATATTTGTAATGTTGTTTTAGAGTTAATACTCATTTCTCTGTTGATGAAGGCCGCTATTTGCGGCCTTTATTTTTTTGTATCTTTGTGAAAAGATATCACTATGATAAATTCGGTAAGGAACACTGTATTATCTATTCTTAACAAGAACAACTACGGATATATTTCGCCATCTGACTTTAACTTGTTTGCAAAACAGGCTCAGATGGAGATTTATGAAGAGTACTACAGTAGCTATAATAAAACTATTAATGCTGAAAATGCGCGTGTATCAGGAACTGAGTACGCTGACATTGAAAACCCAATTGCAGAGGTCTTAGAAGGCTTCTTACGCAATGATACATTGTCTCAGGTTGCACCTGCAACCAATCAGTATTATGTACCATCTCTTGTAACAACGGGATACAACTTTTTTATGATTAGCCGATTAACTTGTTTTAATGGTGCTACAAGATTAGGTGATGCTGAGAAGGTCACTAACGCTAGGTTGTATATGCTATTGGATTCAAACCTTACGTCACCAACAACAAAGTATCCTTCTTATACCATTGACGGAGATATAATTACAGTTTATCCCAATACTATTAATGGTGTATCATCATTAAAATGCTCATACTTTAGATTGCCTTTAGACCCTAAGTGGACTTATGTAAATTTAATATCTAATGGAGAGCCATCATTCGACCCATCACAGCCTGACTACCAAGACTTTGAGCTTCCATTTGAGGATGAATATAAATTAGTAATGAAAATACTTCAGTACTGTGGTATGTCAATTAGAGAGATTCAAGTTGCGCAGTATGGTATACAGCAAGAGCAGTCTGAGAACCCTGCATTTAGCATTCAAGAATAATAGACCATGGCATATATTTCACAGTATCAGTATTACGAAAACGGCGGTAATGCGCCTGAGGACGCCAATTGGGGGTCTTATCAGTATGTAAGCCTGCACGATATCGTCAACAACTTTATGTTGATGTATGCGGGCAATCACTCATTAGTGAATAATGAGGAGCGCTACAAGATTTTATTTCATGCTAAGCGCGCAATTCAAGAATTGAATTACGATGCGTTTAAAGAGATTAAAGTTCTTCAGTTGACCATCTGTGACCAACTACGCTTTGTTTTGCCGTCAGACTACGTTAATTGGGTCCGTATCTCTCTGTATAAGGATGGGTATATTAGGCCAATGACTGAGAACATTCAGATTCAGTCATCAAAGGCGTACCTACAAGACAATGATTGTAAAATTTTATTTGACCAAGACGGGAATGCATTGCAGCCACAGTTCTCTGAGCTTGATTGGGACCGAATTAAAGGAACTCAAAAGAGCATTTACTTAAATCCGGGAAATCCATTTAATGGTGAGTATGGTTGGAACTATGACGGGATGTGGTTCTTTGAGAGAGGTATTGGTGACCGATATGGTCTAAATACTGAGACTGCTAACGCAAATCCAACATTTACCATTGATAAGAAGGCAGGAGTTATTAACTTTAGCTCTTATATGTCAGGTGAGTCTGTTATCCTTGAATACGTATCTGATGGTATGGAGAATGGTGATGACAGCTTGGTTACTGTAAATAAGCTATTTGAGAAGTATGTCTATGCATATATCACGTATGAGATACTCAACTCAAAGCTTGGTGTACAAGAGTATGTTGTGCTTCGTGCACGTAAAGAAAAGACATCTCTTTTACGTAATGCTAAGATTAGAATGAGTAACATTCACCCGGGCAGATTGCTAATGAACCTTCGTGGTCAGAATAAGTGGATAAAGTAATATGGCAAAACTTACTAGAAATTTTAACAAGGGTGTAATGAATAAAGTCGTTGATGAGCGACTTATACCCGATGGCCAATATATTGATGCACTCAACGTGCGTATGGGCTCTACTGAAGAGAAGAGCATCGGCGCAATTGAGAACACAAAAGGTAATTTAAAATTAACCACCCTAGTCTATATTGATGGCACACCTCTTAGCGATAATGCCCGTGCAATAGGTGCTTTTGAGGATGGTGCAAGAGAGACTATCTATTGGTTTGTTCACGACCCTAAATTTCCTGTTGGAGCAACAAGTAAGCTTGACCTTATTGTGTCATTCAATGTACTTACAAACATACTAACGTATCACGTTATTAGTATTGATGATGGAGGAGGTGTAAATACAACACTGAATTTCAATCCTAGGTATGTTATTACAGGCGTCAATAAGATTGATGACTTGTTGTTTTGGACAGATGACTACAATCCACCTAGATTCATCAATGTAAAAGATAACTACCCAAATCCATCTGCGGGTAATATTGACTATTATATCCCGTCACTTGCTGCTTCATTTCCTGAGATTTTATTAGAGCGATTACAAGTTGTAAAGAGGCCACCTATTGAGTCTCCTGATATTCAACTGACAAATGTGTCGGGTCAAGAGAACTTTTTAAGCGAGCGATTTATTTGCTTTGCATACCGATACAGATATGCTGACAATCAGTACTCTGCAATTTCTCAGTTTACTGAGCCGGCATTTATACCAAATCCATTTGAGTTCAGCAATGACAGCTACCTTAATAATGGTATGGTCAATGCATTTAATACAGCTATTATCACCTATAATACGGGTGGTCCATTGGTTGTTGGTGTAGACCTTCTCTTCAAAGAAATGGAGAGCAATGTCATCAGGGTTATTGAGAAGCTTAATAAGTCAGAGCTTGGTCTTTCAGATAATACCAACTATACATACAGCTTTACAAACAGCAAGATATTTACAGTGCTACCTGAGTCTGAGATACTCAGGCTGTATGACAATGTGCCACTATTGGCAAAGGCTCAGACAATCATGGGGAATCGCCTAATGTATGGAAATTACTTAGAAGGATATGACCTAATTGATAAGAATGGATATCCTGTTAAGTTTGAATATGCTACTAATTTGCAGTCAAAAGAAATAGGAGTAACATCGTTAGATGATACCACATCATCGGGCAGCTATAGCATAGATGGCTCTGTAACAGTATCTAGCGGCGTACTTAATGTTGACCTAGCGGGTGTATCTTTAGATGCAGGAGCTGCAATTACAATATTCTTTTCGCTTTCACACTCAGGATTTAGCGGAAGCACACCCTATCCTACACAGACAAATGCAAATGTAGATGTATCATTCACATACTATCTACCAACATCTTTTGCAACAGTGTTTGATATGGTGTCAGATACATCTTTTCAAGATGCCATAGGTACCATTGCAAATATTCAGTCAATGGCAAATGCATGCTTAGGTACAACTCTATCTGATGTGTTTAACTGTGCAATGTCTCAGAACTTAAATACCTATATCAAATATACTAGTGGTATTAACACAGCAAACCTATTGGTTTCAGCAACAGCAAGTGTCGGAAGTGATATCATATCATTTCAGTTTCCTGCAGTTGCCTATGTAGACAACGTAACAACTCCTACATATACTGTATATGAGTATATGCAGATAGACTCGGCTGAGTGTTCTTTTCAGACTATATCGCAGAATCAGAGCCTACACAGTAACCGAGACTATGAGATTGGTATTGTGTATATGGACGACTTTAATCGTTCTACAACTGCATTGGTTAGTCAGTATAATACTGAGCACGTACCATGTGCAAACTCTGACACAAAAAATGAAATATTTGTGACAATACCTGTAGCTCAAGTTGCACCTTATTGGGCAACTAGATACAAGTTTGTCATTAAGGCTGACAGAGATGGATATGATACCATCTACAGCAATATATTCTTCATTGACCCTGAGACATCAAATGGCTACTTTTTGCTAGAGGGTGAGAATACAAGAAAGGTAAATGTTGGTAGTAGGCTAATTGTAAAGACAGATAGCTCAGGTGCAGTTGATAACTGTGCATACGCAACAGTGCTTGAAGTACAGTCTCAGGCTAAAAACTTCTTAACAATACCTAGCCCATCAAATCCATCTCTTAATATCCCTATACCTGCGGGTGTATATATGAAGATTAAGCCAAATTCATTTAACGCTCAGTTTAATGAAAATTCATTTATAAGTGAAGGCAATATATCTGACAACATACCATTTCAATCAAATTTAGCGCCAATAGTTAGGTATCCAATGAATATTGAGGACCCTTCATCTCCGGGTAACTACATTGACTATGATATACCTCAGGGGTCTATCATAAAGATGGTGCTGAAGTTTAAGAGAGGTGACGAGGGAAGCAATGACCAAAACTGCGAGGCAAGAATCTATACATTAGAAAAGACACTTGTGTCTCAAGCTAATTATACTGACATGTATCAGTGGTTTATTGGTGATAATATTGCCAATATACTTGATGATGGTGTTCCTTATGTAAGTGGAGTTGGGAACTGTTCAATTGGAAATACATTCTACAGTACGCTATTAACAGGCACAAACACACTACCATCACCTGCAGGTTTTCCTACACCAACTACATGTGTAAACTACTATCAGTTCTTTAGAAACACATCCAACAACGAGCTATCGCTATACATATCAGGTACACCTACGTGTGGATTCAAAGGCTCTTCGCTAGATGTTTTATTTGAGGTTTATCGCTCGTCAACAACATTTGTATTTGAGACTGAGCCAAGTGATACACTTCCTGATGTGTTCTTTGAGAATGAGCTATCTTTTGAGATTAACTCTTTAGGTGAGCATCAAGGGAATGTAATGAACCAAAACTTCAGTACAGGCTCTCCTGCTGTCATTAACACAGGATTCTTCAATTGCTATGCATTTGGTAATGGTGTAGAAAGCTACAAGACTAGGGACTCTATACTTGGTAACTTTATTTCACTAGGTAACCGTGTTACTACAATTGCTGCTGAAGACTATCAGGCAATTAGAAGATACGCTGATATCACTTACAGCGGTATTTATAACAACGAGAGCAACGTAAATAAGCTCAATGAGTTCAACCTTGGCTTGCTAAACTTTAAGCAATTAGAGCGCTCCTTTGGGCCTATCTACATTATGGATGCTCGTCAGACTGATGTGCTTGTATTACAGGAAGACAAAATCTCATATGTTCTTGCAGATAAAAACTTGCTATCAGATGCAGGTGCAGGTGGTGCATTAACATCAGTACCTCAGGTTCTTGGCACTCAGATTGCTAGAGCTGAGAAGTATGGTATTTCATTCAACCCCGAGAGCTACATTCAATGGGGTCAGGACAGATACTTTACTGACGTTAAGCGTGGGGCCGTTCTCAATATAAAGGACAATGAGACAGGAATGAGTCAGCTTCAGGTTATATCTGATGCAGGCATGAGCACTTGGTTTAGAGACCTATTTATTGATAATTTTGATACCCAAAAGCTTGGGGCATACGACCCATATTCTGATGAGTACGTTCTTAGCTCAAATGACATAAAGGTTCCTACTGTAGATGAGTGTCTAGAGTGTGGAATTACTCAGGAGTTTATATTTACAGAAAGTAAAACAACATTTAAGTACTGTGTAAATGTAGGTCAGCTTGTTGGTGATGTTGAGATTGAATATAATGTAACTTCAATAGAAGATGACGTAGAATTTGCGATATCAGCAGAATATGATGGTACGCCTTATACTACAGGATTTACCACATTCAGTGGTACATTAACTGTTGATAAAGACAGTAATGTTGAGGATATAGTTAATATTTCAATTGAGACCACAGGCGCTGTCGTAATTGAGATTACGGTAAACTGCCCTATTGCAAACACGCTTACAGTTGTTGAGGTTGTGCTTACGTCAAACTATCAGGCAGGTCAAAGTATATACACTCAGTGGAGATATACTGACGGTCCATTTGTTGGCTCACTTCAAAACAATGTCGTAACATTTTTAACAGGAACGAATCCTGTAGTATCTAGATTTAACTCTGTATCAGGTCTTCAGGGAGCAGCCAATATACCAACAAACGGAAGTACTGTAAGGATGGCTACAAATAAGTTCTTCCCTACAAACTTTGACTTCAATACATTAACCAATAAGTTTAGATACCTACGAACAAATACTGTATACAATAACAATGCTGTTGACATTAACGCATTAGTTGCTGCATCTGCAGTTGGAACGACAGCAGGAGGTGGTATATACTACTACTCAGACGTTTCAGCGGGAACAACAGGTGATTACCTATACTTGATTTGGGACCTCCGCAACTATAGCGAAATCAATTTATGTTGGTCGGGTGACCCACTTAATGTAGACTATGTATGCTGTGACTGTGACCCATGCTCAGACCCATGTCGTGAGTGGTCACTTCAGAATGTTGGCGAAGGTACAGCGACAGTTGAATTTACTGACTGTAATGGCGAGCCTCAAACAGTTCCAATAGCTGAGGGATTGAGCGTAGTAATATGTGGATTAGCCTCAGACCCACCAATGGTTATATCAGGAGGTGTATACATAACAGTTAAGCAGGAATGCGGATGTAGTGAATAAAATTAATTAATATGCCATACTATTTAGACGGACAAACATTAGCTCAAGCCACGGCAATATACACAGATGCAGCGCTCACAGTATGCGCTGCTGATGGCGTATATTCTGACGGTTCAATTACACGCGTTCTATCAGGATGTGTGTTAGGACCTGCAAAGTTCTGCCCATCATGCGGAACCAATTGTGATGAAACATCATATGATAACAGTGGTAATGTAGGTGTATACAGAAGTACAATTGACTTGGGTAATGACCCGGGAGATATTGGAGCTATTATCATAAGATTTGAAACACTACAATCTCCGCATGGATTTAAGGCCGTGTACGATGGTATTACTTATAATACCTTTAGCTCACCTATATATGGTTATATGACAGCTCCAACAGGACTACCTGTATACATGGGAGATGAAGATAAAGATTGTGGTGTTACAACATCATCATTTATACTCAATAACAATGATTGGGACCCAACTGTTCCGGGATATGTGTATAATGGAACTACGTCAGTTGTAAGCGTATTACCAACTCAATTAAACCTAACAGTAAATCCTCCGGGTACCTGTGTAATGGTGATACCAAAGGTGAATTTAAATCCTTCTTCATTAGATATTACAGTTGAGGCACCATGTGAATCAAATTTTGCAGTATACGCAAGCTGTCCCACTGTATTGTTTCCAACATATACTAGTCAGGTAGCGCCTACTGAGGAGATTGTATGTGAGTATGAGGACAACCTCATCTACTACAACTGTCCTGTTAATGGCAACGGCGTTACACTTGGTCTATTTGATTGGATATTTATTGACATATATGGCGAGTCAGTTGCTGCCGATGGATACTACCATGCTCCAACAATGCTTCCGGGCGCGTATGATTGGTTTTTAGTTCAGAACGGCGTCATCATTCAGATGGGTCAGTGCGCATACAATGCGTATGTGATTACACGCTGCGCAGATGGTTTGTCATTGGTTGCTGACTCAAGTGTTGGTATAGTAACAATTGGTCAGTTTGTGACAATATCAGACCCTGCATATGGTGGATGCGTATTTGAGGTAACAAGCCAAACATTTATTACACCTACAGTTACAATTAACTCAATTACTTCCTATACAAGCTGCGAAGAGGTATGTGTACTTTATAGCGTTGATAACATGACAGCATCTACTCAGACAGGAACATATACTGACTGCGATGGCTTAAGTCAACCACTCTCAGTTGATGCCTATACAATTGACTATATTTGCGCTAGAGTAGGAAGCATCTCTATAGATGGCTCACCTGCAGGTGTTATTGTCTCACTCGACTCATGCGATTGCGGTTTTTAATATGGAATATACACTAACATACAGCGATGGTTCAGGCGGTTGGCCATCATTCTATTCCTACATCCCTGATTGGATGATTGGAATGAATAACTACTTCTATACATTTAAGGGAGGTAACTTGTACAGACACAATGTTAATGCTGTAAGAAATAACTTCTATGGTCAGCAGTTCACATCTACAATGACAAGTGTGTTCAATACAGCTCCACTAGAGAATAAGCTATTCAAAACACTTGCACTTCAGGGTGATGATACTTGGGAGGCTATTCCTATTGAGACTGATATTCAAAATAGCGGATATATAGAGAAGGCTTGGTTTGAGAAGAAAGAGCAAGTCTACTTTGCGTTTATTCGAAACTCAGGAGATATTCCTGCAGGTACTGATGAGTATGCGCTTCGCTCACTAAATGGTGTTGGAAGAAGTGCTGTGGTTACAGGACCTGCTGCAGCTACTCAGATTCAGTTCTCAATAAACCCATTGATTGCCATTGGAAGTATTGCAAGTGTTGGTGACTACCTATACTACGCTCTACCTCCAAACTATAACTCACCGGTATTATGCGGTAGAATTACCAATATTGTACAGAACTATCCTGCAGGTGACAACTACTTTGTTGTTGATACCACTGTTACAGGTGGCTCTGTTCCTCCTATTCAGAATGCATACTTCTTGTACATCAAGAACTCAGTAGCTGAATCACATGGTGTACTTGGGCACTATTGCCTATTTACGCTAGAAAATGACAATACGGCAAAAGTTGAACTTTTTGCCGTTGAATCAGAGGTTATGAAAAGTTTCCCTTAAAAAACTTATCTTTGTAATTAACTTAAAACGTACATATTATGTGGGGAGCAATAGCATCAATCACTACACAAGCAGTAACATCCATTCTTTCAGGAGCTCAGATGCAGAGAATGAAGAAAGCGCAGCGTGCAGCTGATGCAGAGTCTGCTAAATTAATGCAGGATATATATAAGGACCTAGAGAAAAATCAGTATGCTGCAGTTGGTCTACCAATGAAGGCATATGACATTGAGCGAGAGAACCTTATTTCAGCAGGTGCTCAGGCCGTTGAGGCAGGAAGAGAGAGCGAGCGTACAGCTGCGGCAACAGCAGGTCTTACTATGGCACAGTACCGCAAGGCACTCCGAGATATCCAATCAGAGCAGGCAGATAAGATGCTTGAGCTTGACCTATTGAAGGCACAAGAGGCTGCTCGTAAGGGCGATATCAAAATGCAGTTTAAGGCTCAAGAAGCTGAGGGCGCAGCAATGGCAGCAGCTGACTATGAGAATAGAGCTAATGCAGCAGCACAAGGTGTTGTTCAAGGCGTTATTGGAGCTGCGGGTACAGCACTATCTGCAGTACCTTTATTTCAGGCTACAAAGGGAGTTAAGGCAGCATCTGATGTTGCAGACCTATATGCAGGAACTAAGAACTTTAGTCCTGACCTACTTGATGCATCGGGAAATCCACTCTCATATGAGCAGGCAGTTATTAAGAGATTTGGTATGTCTGACGAGGCAGTTAAGGCATTGCCTATATATGACAAGACGGGTAAGATTGATTCTAAGATGTTTAACGATTGGCTTTCATCACTACCAAAATCTGACATTAATCAGATTTTATTATCAGGATTTGGACCTTCTCAGATAGGAGGCACTCTTCAGAAACCTCGCTATCGTAATGCATTAATGTTTGACCTTGCAAACGGAAGAACAATATATGGAGACCAAACTCCGGAAGAACGTGCTGCTACAAGGAGGATGCCACCGATTGAATATGACCCTTATTATTCTGTTGGAGGATATGGAACTGAACAATACATTGGAGAAAAATAATTTATGGCTAAGACTTACTATAAATATGTAGAGCGCGGTGCCGAGTCTCAGATTAATTGGGGCGAGGTAGGCAAGAGCGTGAGCGAAATGATTGCTACTGAGGCAGCCCTCAGAGAGCAGAAGAAGGCCGCTATTGATGAGGCCTCTCGTCAGTTTGGAGAGGTACTTGCAAATGCGCCTACAGGTGAGTTTCAGACTGCAAACCAATGGACTCTAGAGTATGCTAACGATGCATCTCAGGCAATGCTCCTATTGGACCGACAGCTTAAGACAGGGCAGATATCACTTAAAGAATATACCATTAAGCGTCAGAACCTAAATGACAGTACCAATCAGATGTTTCAGCTATCCAAAAACTACCAAGAAAAGTATGCTGAGGCTAAGAAGAGATATGCTGCGGGTGAGTCTCAGAGCAGCGAGATGTGGATAAAGACACAGCTTGACGGTATGAGTAACTTTAAGGAAACAAAGGCATATATCAATCCAACAAACTATCAGGTATCTGTAGGTAAGATGATTCAGACTAAGGGTCCAAACGGAGAGACTGTCATGATGCTAGACCCTAACACTGACGGGTATATGACGACCAATCAGATGAATGCATACCTAGACCTTACTCTCGATAAGTATAAGTATGATGAGGCTGTTGGTGGAATGGTTGACTCGTTAGGAAAGTATGATACCACGATGATTGCAAGGCTTGGTAATATATATAGAACATATGGTATTACAAGTATATCAGACCCTACCAAGAGAGCTAAGTTCGGAGAAGAAGAAAAAGAGACAATAACAGCATTTGAGGAGTGGGAGAAAGCTCAGATTAATGCTCAGATGGCTAACCCATACAATCAGCTTAGTGTCCTAACTGACGCTGTATTTAATGACCCAAAGACAGGGCAGCCGTATGAGCAGACAAGAGACGCTAATCTAGCAAAGACTAGCTCTAAGTACATCCTATTCCAAGACGATGGAACAGGTATGCTTGTACCTCAATTTACAAAAGAACAGGACGAGGTATCTAAGCAGTTTATGCAGAGTATGCTACGTAATGCTATTGACCAAAGCTCTAAGACTGATACGCAGGCAATGCCATCTATTGAGTATAGCCCTTATCAGAAAGAAGAGGCGAAGGGTACAGGAAAAATAAACAAAGAGGCTGTCTCTATCTATGAAGCATCAAACAATGCCCTCAGGACAGGTAATACAAGTGCACTCAATAATGATGACTACTTCTATGATGTATTCACTAAGAATGGTAAGAGATACATTGCAGTAAGAGCCAAGACCGATGATGAGAAGAAAAGTAATAAAATGGTTTCTTCAAATTCATTTGATAAAAGGCCTTCTAAGTGGAAAGTTATTGGAAATGCAGATAGTGTTGCTCCATACTTGAAGGGTGTAACCGGAGCTAAAGAAAAGTACTTTAAAGGTAAGGATGACTTTTTAGAGATACATGACTTCACCTTATTTGGCACATACTTAGAGAAAGATGTGGAGTTAGATAGAGACCAACTCTATAGCAAGTCTACTTATACTGAAGAGGCTAGAGCTATGCGAGAGAAGGGAGAAGCTGACCAAGAAGAAGAATCTAGCGGAGATACATCTAGATACAATCCTTAAAATAGTTAAATTTACATCATGAACGAAGAAGCTCTTAAAGATGCATACGCCTTATTTGCAAAAGGCGGTTATAATGGTAGTATTGACCAATTTAAAACACTTATATCTACAAATGGTAATGCATTAAAAGATGCGCATTCTTTATTTTCAAAGGGTGGATATACAGGTGATATTAATCACTTCAAGACATTAATGGGTGTCAGTGGAGCTAAAGAACCTGTAAAAAAAAAAGACTCTACCGCATCGGATTCCAACTTGGGTCAACCTACATCGGCTTCTTCTTCCAAAGGGGGTAGTGAAAAAACTAAACCTGTATATGTATATGAAGGAGGTATTTACAAAACTGAAGATGGCAAAATTAAGTCAAATCAAAAAAAGATAGACTTAAATAAAAAGTATAAAAATGTAGACGGGAATTACTATGATGGAGAGGGTGAATATTTTACCAATTATCCCGGTAAAGAAGGTAAGCCATACAGATTTTATAATGGACAATGGTTTGAGTATAGTGGAGTAATTACATATGGTGAAAATGACCCTGTTGTTCAAAAATTAAACAAACCAATAAAAGACCCGCTTAGAATTAATGCATTAAATAAGCAGTACGGAAAACAAGCCACAACCGAAAAGGGTGTGTTCATTGGTTTCCCGGGTAAAGAGCAGAACGAGTATAAGCTTGAGGATGGTCAGTGGAAGAGACGCACTCCTGAGAGCAAGACTTGGGTTACAGTTACCAATGAGGGCTCAATCAATGCATTAAACAAGCAGTTTAAGCAAGAAGCTAAACCGATTGTAGCTGAGCAACAAGATAAACTTAAGAAAGACAATCAGTACTCAGTTGACTTCCAAAGGAACTTAAACTCAATTAACTCAAGCTTAGTTGATAAGGAATCAGACGAGGTTGTTAATATACTGAGACAGAGATTTCCTGCATCAAATGGTTGGAGATTTGAACAGAGTGGCCCAACAGATAAGGTTAAAATTACTGCTCCAAATGGACAGACAGAGAAATTCGTACTAGACAATTGGACTTGGGATGATGATAAGTCTGAGGCTGTAAGAATGAAGCAATGGATGTACTCAAACAACCTCAACTATACTGAGAGAGAGCTTGATATGAAAGCCAAGCAAAAGTTTAAAGAGGAGGAAAGATTTAAAAGTCCCGCACTCGGAGATACGCTAGCCATGGAGGCGCAGAAGGTAATAATGGAGAAAAATCTTACTGATGCGCTAGGCATAGATATAAAATTATCAGGTGAAGACCAAAGGCTCCTTGAGCTAACAGGAAAAGCTAAAGAGGAAGCAACTGCTGTAAGAGGAGAGTGGCTTAATCAAAAAATGCGTAAGGCGGCTGATATACAGTCTAAGTATCAAGAATACTTGATGGACCCATCAGGAATGACTGAGAATGAAAAAGAAACTGCTCAGGCAGCCCTTGGTGCATTGGCTGAAGATAAGCAAGTAATACATCAGGTAAATCAATACCAAGACGACATCAAGAACAACTCTTTATCATACAAAAAGAAGTATGATGAGACAGAGGTATATCTGAAAGATGTTGCTCAAAAATATCAGAACGGTGAAATAACAAAGGAGCAATTTAACTCAGAGGTAAATGCCAAACAAAAAGAGCTAAATGACCAATACGCTGAGATTAAGAATCAGATAAAATTATCAGATAACTTAACAAAATCAGCAAATATAGCCGCCGCTGAGAATGCAGTAGTACAGGCCACTCAGGGTAGTCTTGGCGGTGGATTGGTTCTAAGTGGTATCAAGGGGGCATTATCTCCTGTGAGATTGCTTAATGGAGCTATTGGTGAAAGTATGACAGCTGAAGAGTGGCACAATGCTATCACAAATTCTATATCACCAATTTGGGACTTTAATACTAGCCTTGAATATTTACGTTCAGAAGAGCGTCCTGACCTATATAAGGCGGCATTCTCAGTAGCTGAATCATTAGGGACTATGGCCGCAACAGGAGGTATAGGTCTGACAGGTTCAATAGCTAGGGGTCTAGCAGCAAAGGGTGCATCTCAGTTAGTTTCACAGGGAGTTGCAGGTGCAGCAGCATTCTATCCAATGTCATATTATGAGATGAAGGATGAACTCGAAAATATTGACATGCCTGAGTCTCATAAGATAGCAATGTCATCAATATATGGTGTTGTGTCATCAGCACTTGAATCACTTGGTATGGAATATGCCATGGGTAAAATTAGCAATGCAGGCCTATCAGCTATTAAGAGAAATGTATTAAAGAACTTCCTATCTAAGCCAATTGCAAAAGATGCCCCAAAA
>Ga0181363_1000116_pt1 | contig 22574 bp, 33 predicted proteins | sample Fa13NDMLBSN_FD_130109 | JGI IMG/M metagenome (GOLD analysis project Ga0181363, IMG submission 130109) | Freshwater viral communities from Lake Michigan, USA - Fa13.ND.MLB.S.N | ecosystem: Environmental > Aquatic > Freshwater > Lake | place: USA: Michigan | collected 2013-09-23
TGGGGTGCGAATGAGAATACACCACTTATAGGTATGAAAGGTATGAAAAACATAGAAAAAATACAAGATCAGATAAAGGCATTTGAAAAGTTTATCAGAGATTCTGATGTTACTGATGAAACAATTGACCTTTGTTTGATTAAGGTAAAACAACTTGCACAAACAGTTGAGCAAATGCAGACAAGTAGCACATTGGCAGCGGAAGCACCATTGCAGCAAAAGGATGATAGCAAAGAGTTTGAGCAATCATTAATAAGTATAATAAATAAATTCTAAAACAAAATGGAAAATTTGAAACAATTTGAATCTGCACTTGAAGCTAAGTTGGCAGAACAAAAAGCAGAGGTAGCTTCTGTTACAGAAAAAGCTGCAAAACAATTTGAAAGCAAAGTTGAGCAAATCAACGAAACACTTTTGAAAACTAACAAAAGTCTTGAAGAAGCAAGAGCAGAAGTTCTTGAAGCTAAAGCATCTTTTGGAAGGCTTCAAGCTGGTGCTGAGAAGAAAGTTGCTACATCTTATGCTGAGCATATCATGGACATCAAAAACAACATTGGTGCTTCTATTGAGAAAGGATGGAACGACATTAAGATGGCTGCTAAAGGTAAAGGAACTGGCTTTGCTGCTGACCTTGATCTTAAAGCTGTTGGTGTTATGACTGAAGGTGTAAACCTTACTGGTAGCATCTACACATCTTATGTTGATAATGCTTTCATGAGAGCATATGTTAATCCACATCTTCGTTCAGTATTCAACATCCTTCCTGTATCAACTGGTTCAGTATCTTTCCCAAGAGGTAACAATCCAGTAGGTGAAGGTTCTTTCGGTAAGCAAACTGAAGGTTCTGCTAAAGCACAAGTTGATTACGATGTAACAGTTGTAAACACAGCATTGTCTTTCATCGCTGGTTATGCTAAAGTTAGCCGCCAGATGATTGATGATCTACCTTTCCTTCAAGCATATTTGCAATCTTCTTTGATTGAAGATTTCCAAAAGGCTGAAGATACATATTACCTAAATGCAATTGCATCTGCTGCAACTGCTGGTTCTACATCAGCTACACCAACTGCTGAGAAGTTCATTGATTATATCGCACAACTTGGTGCATTGAACTGGAAAGCAAACCTTATCCTTACCACTTATGCTGGTTGGGCTAATGTTCTTAAGACTTTGCCTTCTGGTGGTTCTTATAGTGTTCCTGGTGGTCTTACAATTGATAACAATGGTAATGTAAGAATTATGGGTGTTCCTGTTGTTCCACATTCTCTTGTTACAGCTTCTAAGGCTTATGTTATGGATACATCAAAGTATGCTATCGCACAACAAAGCGGTCTTGCAGTTCGTTCAACTGAGTTTGATCAAGATGATTTCATTAAGAATCTTATCACATTCCGTTGTGAAGCAAGATGTGAGTTGCTACAATATCAACCATCTGCTACTATATACGGTAACATCTAATATTAGATAAAACCGAAAGGGGGTGAAATTCCCCCTTTATTTTTACTTTATGCCATATTCATTTGACTATTTTAAAAACGATGTTAAGTACCACATAATGAAGAATATTCCTCATTATGATAAAGTTCTTGATGTTGGTGCAGGATCGGGTAAGTATGGTATGATGTTAAGAGATTATTTTAATAATATTGACGCACTTGAAATATATCATCCATATATTGTAAAATTTGACTTACATTCCATTTATAAAAGAATTTTTTGTTCGGATATAATGGATTTTGACATAAGTGAGTATAATTATTTAATAATGGGTGATATTATTGAGCATTTGACAATTGAAAATGCACAAGAATTATTAAGTTATATTAATAATAGTGGCAAAAAATGTTTGGTAGCAATACCATACGAAATGCAACAAGATGAAGTTGGTGGTAATATTTATGAAAAACATTTACAACCAGATTTGACAGAAGATAATTTTATTGACCGATACCCATATATGAAATTATTATTTAATAATGAATTATATGGATATTATGTAAACTATGACTTTATATGAATATAGTTTGTTCTATCCATCTTTACCCACCAAAACATAATTGTGGTGCTGAATATATGTTGCATAGGATTGTAAAGTTTTTGCAATCAAAAAGACATAATGTGAGGGTTTTACTGCATCAAGCTAATTATTATAAAATAACTAATAATTATGTTTTTGATGATGTTGATGTATTTCCACCAAATCAAAATGTAGTTGAAAATCTATTTAATTGGGCGGATGTTGTATTTACTCACTTGGATTATACAAAATGGACAATATCTTATGGTGCGATGAAGAATAAACCAGTTTTTCATTTAATACATAATTCATATCCATATCCTGAGATTATACAAGCTGAAAGAAATCAACACATTGTGTATAACTCTAAGTGGTTAAAAGAAGAATTGGGATATAAATTTGATAACTTTACTCTACGACCACCGATAGATTATTCGCATTTTAACTCTGATGTTGAGCCTTGGGAGAACGATTTTATCACTTTAATTAATCTAAATGAAAATAAAGGCGGTAAGATTTTTGAACAGATTGCAAGGGCATTACCAAATAAGAAATTTTTAGCTGTAAAAGGTAGTTATGATGAGCAATTCATACCAAACTTACCGAATGTTACTGTTTATGAAAATACTTCTTCAATCAAAGAAGTATATAAAATGACAAGAATATTGGTTATGCCATCTAAATATGAATCGTGGGGGATGACTGCAACTGAATCAATGTGTTATGGGATTCCAGTTATTTGTACTGAAACACCTGGACTTAAAGAAAATTGCGGATCAGCTGGAATTTATATAAAAAACAGAGATGATGTTAAAGAATGGGTTAACGCAATTGTTAAACTTGATGAAGAAAAGAATTATAAAGCCACATCAAGAAAAGCAAAAGCAAGAGCAAAAGAGCAAGATTCAAATGGAGAATTGGAAAAATTTGAATACTGGATGCGAGAAATGGCAAATAAATACAATAAGTAAGTATGGCAATTTTAGTAAATAGTGTAAATGTTGTATCTGATGTTGTTGTTGAGCCTGTTAGTTTAACAGATGCAAAAAATTGGATGAGAATAACAAATTACACAACCGATGATACTCTTATACAGGAGTTAATACAATCAGCAAGAAAGCACATAGAGTTTTTATGTGGTGTTTCATTTGCGAGTAAAGTATTGAAGTCAAATATAGAAACAACAGGATCAGTTCCATATGTTTGGATGATAGATGTTCCTTATGGACCATTAAAATGTGTAAATGAGATAAAATGGAAAACTGGATTCAATCAATATCAAATATTGGTTAAAAACGATGATTACGAGATTATAGGCGATAAGATTTGGCTGTATGAACAAGGTAATTACATAATCACATATGAAGCTGGTTATAGTTTATTGCCAGAAGATATAAAAAATGATATATTAACACTTGTTGCTTGGATGTATCAAAATAGGGGTAAAAACTTTAAAGGTGATCAAGCATCTGCATTATTAAAAGAATATCCTATATGGGATGGTCTTAATTATCATCAATACAAAAAAGTGGTAATATAATGAATATTGATATAAAAATATCAAATAGTGAAATAAAATCAGTTATTAATAAATTAATTGATATTAAAAATAAAATATCTAAAGAAGTAGATTATGAAATAGCAAATTCAGCAGAAGAAATTGTTTTATTAGCTAAACAAAAAGCACCTAATTTTATAGCTAATCAAATATATTCAAATAGATTAGATTTTTTAAGATATTCTGTTAAATCAAATTTTATATATTCAGCATATTTTGAATTTGGAACTGGTAAATATTATTTAGAATATAAATCAGAATTAACTCCAGAATGGCAAGATATAGCAGCTAATTATTTTATAAATGGTAGAGGAAGAATTAATGCAAATCCTTATTTATATCCAAGTTTTAATGAAGTAAGACCAAAATTATTTAAAAGAATTATAGATTTATTTAAAGAAATAAAATAAATGCAAGATTGTAGTCAAGATGTTAGAAGTACATATGTAGGTGCATTAAATGGCAACATTTCATACAATAGTGTGAATGTTCCTGTATATGGTCAAATACCATTTGAAACTACACCAGAGAATTATGTAATAATTAGTAATATAGCAGAAAGCTCAGATAATAATAATCAAAGATTTAATAATAGTGTTGATGTAACAATTGAGATTTATTCTGAACAATATAGAACAAATAGATTAGATATTGTTGATAATATAAGTGGTCAAATATTAGATATATTAATTGATAATACAAGCATACCTGGGTTCGAAACTGCATATTTCCAAATATTTCCAAAACAAAGAACATCATCATTATATTCTTCAATACAAAATGGTGAGGTTTTTATAGCAAGAAAAATAATTATAATAAAAAATTTAGTTAATCAGATAAATTAAAAACAAAAAAAACAAATAAAAATGGGACAAATTTTAGGTTCAGCACAAAACATTGACATTGATGTTTCTGGTGGTTCATCATACAAAACACTTGTATGTCTTGCATCATCTTCAGTAAACACAACACTTGATACCGCATCAGATCAAACAAACTGCGGTACACTTACATCAGTTGGAGAACCAGCTGTATCAGTTGATTTTGATGCGGTTTGCGAAACTGCACCAACAGTAAGCCAAATTTCTTATGAAGATTTGTTAGCTGCATCAATCAACAAAACACTTATATCAATCAGAGTACAAAATCCAACTGTAACTGGTGCATCAGTAGGTACTGTTTATTATCACGCATTTAGTGGTTATGTAACATCACTTACACTTACACAAGCAACTGCTGACTTCATTAAATTCAGCGGATCAATTTCATCAACTGGAACAATTGACATAACTGTTTAATTATGAATTATATTACAATTGATATTGAAGATAAAAAAATTGGACTAAAATTTGGAATGGCATCTTTTAGATATCTACAAAATAGATTCAAAGATGAAGTTTCTTTTAATGGAACTTCATTAACTGAAATAGGATTTGCTCAAATATTATATAGTGGCTATTATAATAATTGCATTATTAAAGATGTAGTTCCAGAATATAATTTTGAATCTTTTGTAGATTTTATTGAAAATAATTTAAATAATGATGCATTTATTAAACAAATGAATGAAGTTATTGAATTATGGTCGCAAAATGATTTTATAAAAAATATTTCAAACAATGAAAACTCTGAAACAAAAAAAAAGAGTATTCGTGGGAAGAAATAGAAGCATTTGCTTTTGGTGAATTAATGTTATTGCCTAACGACTTTTATTCTATGTCCCCATATCATTTTTCATTAATGATAAAAGGACATCAAGAAAAAAAAGTAGATAATTATAGGCAGACAAGGCTTTTAATGTACACAATGGTGCGGTTGATGGGCGATCCAAAAACTGCACCAAAATCACCACAAGCATTATGGGAATTACCTGGTGATGAGGATGAAAAAAGTGGTATTAATGATGATGATATAAAAGAAATCTTTAAAAGATTAGCATAATGGCAGTAGCACAATTAGAAATAGAAGTAGTAGGCAAATTAGATAAATTTGATTATACAATTGAAGAAGCTACTAAAAAATTAAAAGAATTTACTAAAATTGCAAGTACATCAAGTAAAGATCAAATTGATGTATTTAATAGAAAAATTCAAGATTTAAAAGATTACATAAAATCATTAAAAGAAGTTGGATTACCAGATATAGTATATAAACTTGGTGATGATTTAAGTAAAGCGAATCCAACACTTGACCAAACAAATGCATTAATAAAAAAATTTAAAGATCAAGCTGGTTCTGCTTCAAAAAATGAATTACCAGCTTTAAATAATGAAATATTAAAACTTCAGCAATATGCTTCTGGTTTACAAAAATTAGGACTTCCAAATAATTTACCAGATAATACTAAAAGATCAACTACTGCATTAACAAGTTTAAATCAGGTTGTCCAAGATTTACCATTTGGATTTATAGGCATTCAAAATAACATTCCAAATTTAGTACAACAATTTTCATTATTAACAAAAGATTCTAAAGGATTTAAAAATGCTTTAGTAGAAGTAGGAAATGCAATATCTGGACCTATTGGATTAGTTGCTGGTGTATCATTATTAACAACTGGCTTAACTGCTTTAGTTCAAAAATACGGATCACTTAGTACAGCTTTTGCTGAAATTTTTGGAATACAAAAATCATTAACAGATTTACAGGGACAATATAATGAAGAATTAGGAAAATCAATAGGTGCATCTGAAGCTGAAAAAGCTAATCTACAAAGTTTGGCTAAAATATATTTAGATGGAAATTCTACATTAAACCAAAGGGTTGGAGCTTATGATTTGTTAAAAAAATCATATTCAGAATTATTGCCAGATATAGAAAGAGAAACAAAATTAACAGAAGAACAAACAATTGCTTTTAGAGAAAGAATTAAATTATTATTACAAGAAATTTCATTAGAAGGGCAAAAAAAAGCATTACAAAATTTAATTAGTAAAAATGCAGAAGAATCATTTACTACTTTAAATAAAGTATCAAGAGCTGGTTTTTACGATAAACTTGAATTGCTTTTTAAAGGTTTATTTCAAAATGGATTACAAGCTGCGTCAGCAATATCAATAGTTGGTGATACTTTTTCAAAAACAAATGGAGAAACACAATTTTATACAAAACTATTAGATAATGTTAATTTAAAACTTAGTGAAGTAACTAAGATAATAAATGATGCAACAATAGCAGAGAAAAAAAGACAACAAGCTATAAAGGATGCAAAGAAGTTTGGAGAAGAAAAAATAAAACTTGAAAAGAAATTAGCAGAAGAAATATTAAAAGCACAACAAGATAGATTTAATAGAGAAGATAATGCATTTCAAGTTTTAAAAAATGCATACATATCAACACTTACTGAAAGAGAGCAAGAATTATATAAAATACAAGATGATTACGAAAACCAAAGAGCAACTTTATTAAGAGCAAATATAGATGATTTTGCTTCTATTGAAGAACAAAAAAGAATTAAGATACAGGCTGTTATAGATAAATTTAATAAAATTGATTTAGATAATGAAGAAAAAGCAGCAAAAGAAAGATTAAGAATACAAGAGGAAATAGGTAAATCTGCAAGAAATCAATTTGAAAGTACATTTATTTCAAAAAAAGGAAAATCAGAGCAGGAAGAAAATGCCAAAGCATTAGAAAATAGTTATTTAAGTGTTGGTAAGGCAATATTTAGTAATGTAATAAATCCTTTAAATGAGTTATTTGATGTTATTTTAAGTAAAGGAGAAAAGTCTTGGCAAGATTTTACAAATGTTGTTTTAGATTCATTAAAAAAATTATTAATAAAATTGGCTGCTGCTGCTGCAATAGCTGTTATACTTTCTGCAATTAGTGGAGGTACTTCAAATGCAGCAAAAGGAGGGGTTGGGTTTTTAAAAGCATTTGGTTCTATATTGGGTGTTAATTTAGGTGGCAAAGTAGCAAACCCAGGCTTCGGAGGTGTAAACCCAGGAGGTATGGCAATGGCAGGATCGGTAAATTTAGTATTAAGAGGACAAGACTTAGTGGGTTCAATAAATCGTACAAATTCACAACTTTCAAGAATTGGCTGAGAAATATAGAATAGAATTTAAGAGTTTGCAAGGGCAAAATTGTGTGGTGCGATTTGATTTCGCATCACATACAGGAGGCTCTATTACTTTAACTGGCGGTGCAAATCCATTTATTTTAAGGGAGTTTAATACAGATGAAAATTGGTTTAAGCCAGTAAGACCACTTATGGCTGAAATACAAATTCTTGCCGAACAAAGTAATGTAAGTATTGATGATTTTTTAACCGATACTGATAACGATATTAAAGTTTATTTTGACTTTGGTACATGGACTAATTATTGGATTGGTTATATAATGCAAGATGACTTTCAAGAAGTATGGCAATATACCAATCACATATTATTATTAAGAGCAAGTGATGGTATAGGACTTTTAGAGAATGTTCCATTGCAGGACAACTCAGGTAATGAACTACTTGGTAAATATACACCATGGCAATTGATACAATATGCAATGTATCAAACACCCCAAACATTTACAAATAGTGTTGTAATTAACAATTTGTTTCACCCATCAATGAATGATGCTGCTGGTCAGACATCACTTGACCAATGCTATATTGATGCAAAGACTTTTCAAACAGATGTTCCTATACAATATGAATCATCTCTTAATGTATTAAATAAAATAAATAGTGCATTTAGTCAGACTATTTTTCAATATAAAGGTCAATGGCATATTTTAAGGGTTGAAGAACTTTATGCAACATTTGCAACAAATCTTAGAGGTTTTACAAATAGTAGTGGTGGCAGAACAGCATTTACAAAAAGATTTGATTTAGAAATTGGAAGCAATAGTGAGATTAAATTTATCACACCTGAAGTTATTAGATTTATAAATAGAAAGAAAAGGCTTGTAAAGACTAAGTTTCTTTATGATGAATTTGAGGAAGTTGTAGATAATGAATCTTTTGCGAGGGGTGATTTTGATAGTGCAGGAAGCAGTGTAAGATATTATGATTTAGATTATTGGCAAGTTGGGGCATTACCTTATCATTCTCCTACTGCTACAACAAGCATATTTGGTAGAATAGAGGAATTTGATGGTGCTGGTAGATTAATAGATAATTTTGCATATATAACTGCTGATACATCAGGTTCATCATTTATATATAGTAATCAAGTTAATATTGAAAATGAAGATAAATTAGATATATCTTTTGATGTTAAAATTGATGATCCTACTAATTATACTGGTATCTCAGGACATTGTGCAGTTTTATTATGGGGTGATTTAGGGGGATATTATATGTTAGATAACGATGGTCAATGGGTTACTACAACATCAACATTTCCTGCAACTGCATATATATCTACAAAATATACATCAAAAGTATTATCAAGCGAATACCAATCAATAAATTTAGTATCACAACCTGTTCCTGAGAGTGGATATATTAAATTTTATTTATTAAATAAAGTTGGTTCCGTTACACCAAATTCAACTAAAAGATATAAATCTTTAAAAGTTAAGGTAATTACATATTTTAACTCATTCTCAGATAGGCAAAATATTGGTATTGAATCAATATTTGAGAAAAATATACTTCTTAGAACTGAGCAAATAAATCAAATTTATCTTGACGATGGATTTTCTTGGCAATATAAAGGAAATTTATTTGAATCAGATCAAACAACATTTACCAACAAAGAATGGTATCGTTACAGATTTAAGTCAACAGGAGAAGCAAATGGATTTAGGGCATCAAACCTTATTGCCAATTGGGAAGTTGGTAGGTTTAGCAGAAATAAATTTGATGCCAATATGTTTGGTTTAGTATGGAATGATGGCACTGCTGACCAACCTATTGGACTTATAAATACAGTTAAACTTGTTGAAGATGATGCCAATAAAGTTTATGGCATTTTGAATTTAAAAGAAATTAATTTCAGTAATTCAACATGGTCGGCTACGTTGCTTGAAATTTATGATCAGTATTTAGATGATGATTCAAGCACTACTACAAAAACTCTTGATACTACTACAACAGCAGGTACTTATAATTCACTTGTTTATGCAAAACTTACTATTGTAACACCTGCTGATTTCTTAATTAATAGCAATCAGGATCAGCTTATTTACAATGGTGCAAATAGTATAACGGTTAACTTTACTGTTAGAATAAATGGATATATTAATAGTATAACAAGTTCTCCAATTACAATAACATTTAGAAAAAATGCTACTGTTCTTACGACTTATACATTATCTGTTCCTTCAACACCATATCCTTTTGCAGCAAACTTAGACATAAGTGGTGTTAGCTTGGTAAATGGTGATTTGCTTTATATTCAATATAGCAGTAATATAACACAAGTACAAGTAACAACTGGTGGTATTGATACGACATATACTGTAACTGAGCCATTTAACTACGATACTTATAGTGATGCGGTAATAAATAATTAATAATATGGCATATAATGTAACGGCTGAAGGTTTAGTGATGACAATAACGTATGGTGGGAATACCTACCCTGTGGCTTGTGCAAAGGACGTATCTCTAAATTTGACAAGATCATTTTTAGAACTTGCACCATATAATAACGAGGTTTTTAGGGAATTTTACCCTGAGAGAATAAGCGGAACGATTACAGGCAATGCTTTGGTGGTTTTGGAAGGCACTTATTCACACCCAATGACCGTACTTTTTCAAGATATGTACGATATTAGTCCTACTTTATTTACTGTTACTTTTGATATATTGGATAACAAGACTTCAGCACCTAACTACATAGCCTACGAAACAACGGCATGGCTACAAGATATTACGTTAAATAGTGCTACTGGTCAGAATCCATCTTACTCATTTACACTTCAAATCTCTGGACCAATTATCCCTTCAAACCTTGGCGGTGGTACTTTAGATACATTCCAACAGACATTGGCATCGGGCAAGGTTTCAGCACAAAATCCAGCAGGTAGAACACTATTTGCGGTTGGTTTTAATGGAAAGTGGTATTATTCTTATACTGTTACTAATCCGAGTGCTGGGGTTTATGAAATTTTGATTCCAAATGTTGCTGATGGTACAAAAATAACAACAATATATAAAGATGTATAATATGAAAATTTGGATTAATAAGCAAATGGTTAAAATGTTTGGTGCGAGTTGGAAAACATCACTTTTAGGGTTTATTAGCGGAATATCTATAATAGTTCAAGATTATGTTGAGAGAGGTGTAACAGATATTTATAGGATAATTATAGCTATTTCCGTATATTTGTTAGGGAAATTTGCAGCTGACCATAAATCGGACATCAAATGACAAGCGAGATAATTTTAACATTATTGGTTCAGTCAGTTGCATTCATTGGTGCATTTACCAAGATGTTTACGGATATGAAAATCAAGTTAAAAGAACTTGATATAAGATTAAGTTCAGTAGAGAAAAAAGATGATGAAATAGGTAATAAACTTGAAAAGATATTTTCAAGCCTAAATGATATAAAACTTTCCTTAAAAGATAAACAAGACAAACAATGATTGGAGAAGTAAATTTAAAACCGATAAAAAGAGGTGATACTTATGTAATACCTTTTGAGTTTTACGAAGATGAATGCGAATCAACACCACTTGATGTTGAAGATTATGTATTTAAGCTAATAGCAAGAAACAATCTTGGTGTAGCACAATTTACTTGGTACAATGGTGATTTTGTTGTTGTTGATTATTATGCAAGGACTGTTACATTATCAAGTGTTACTACAACAGCATATACTGCTGGTGAATTTGTTTATGAATTGCAAGTTGATACTGGATCAGGAATTTATACTTGGATGCAAGGATATATTGAAGTTCAAGACCAAATAACATTTTAAGATGGTAGTAATTAAAATAAATTACGAAAATTTATCACCAGTTATTAAAATAACTTATGATGAAACACCAATATATGTAAAAACTACATATAATAATGTTTATGCAAAAGTTGTTTATGGAACTGGACAAGGTGGTGGCAATTATACAAATAAGTATTATGGTGCATTTTCTGATTTTACAAATCAAACTGCATCAGTTATTGATACTGGTTATGCAATGACATATAACACAACTGATTTATCATATGGTGTTAGAATCGTTGATAATAGCAAAATAACATTTGATTATAGTGGGATATACAATTTGCAGTTTTCAACACAATTTAGAAGTACAGTAACAAATGGTGAGAATGATATAAACATATGGTTAAAAAAGAATGGTATTGATGTAACTGGATCAAATGGTTTTGTTGCAGTACCAAGAAAAACTGGAGGTGTTGATGGTCATTCAATACCAAGTTGGAATTATTTATTACAAATAACTGCTGGTGATTATTTTCAATTATATTGGTCAACAACAAATGTTAATGTATCAATTCATACATATGCAGCAAATCATCATCCAAGTACGGCATCAATTATTTTAACAGCGACACAAATATAAAAAATGAGAAGATACGGACTTGTTGATATACCTGATGAACCAAATGATATTGGTGCAGTACCTATAACAAGGACACTTACAATAAATGGTACAACTTATGATTTAAGTGCTGATAGATCGTGGACTGTTGGTAATATCACAGGCACAGGTACAAGTGGTCAAGTGGCTTATTTTAATGGTACAAATTCTATTACAAGTAGTGCTACATTTGCTTTCACTCCTACATCACAATTACTACTAAATAATAGTGTAACTGCTGCAAGTGCAATAGCAAGGGGATTAAGATTAACAACAACATTAACTGCTTCTGCGAATAATGATGTGCTTGTGGGATTGGATATTAGTCCTACGTTTACGAATGGGGCGTTTACGGGGGTGAGAAATGATGGAATGAGAATAACAAATAGCAGATTAAGAATTTCATGGAATGGTTCATTTACAGGTGAACCAGCAATTTCATTTCAAGGTCCAACTACTAATTTTTGGGGTATTTCAGCAAATACAATAAATAATGAATTACTTTTTTGGTCTAATTCAAGAAGATATGGATTGAGTAATACATCATTTTATAATGATGATTCAGATAATGTAACTGATTTAGGAAGAACTGGAAATAGATGGAGAACAGTATATGCAACAAGTATTAATTCAAGAGCAGCAAATTTAGTAATTTCAACTTCTACTGCTACATATTTAACATTATTTACATCAACAGGCAATCTCATCCTACAAAACGGAGGCACCTTCACCGATGGCGGTCAGAGGTTGCAGGTAACGGGAACGAGTATATTAAACGGATTTGCTACAATAAGTGGAAGCACTACTGCTGCATCAGCAATAGCAAGAGGTGCTTTAGTTAGTTCTACACTTGTTGCTGCTGCGAATAATGATGTGTTGGTTGGATTAGATATATCACCGACATTTACAAATGGTGCTTTTACTGGTGTAGGTAATTATGGAATTAGAACAAGTGGACAATTAAGATTATCAAGTTATACAACAACTTCATCATATAGTGGTACTGTTGTAGGTTATTTAGCATTTGATAGTTCAGGTAACATATTAACTACTGCTACTCCATCTGCATCAATGGCTATCGGTGGAAGCATTACAAGTGCAACGGCAGGTAGTGTATTATTTGCAGGTGCAAGTGGTGTTCTTGCACAAGACAATGCCAACTTTTTTTGGGATGATACTAATAATAGGTTAGGTCTTGGAACAGCAACACCATCAGATGATTTGCATTTGTATGAAACAACAAATGTTGCAACTGCAATAAGAATTGAAAATCCAAATGCTGGTACAAGTAATTCATTGAATCTTAATTTATTTTCAGATACAACAGCTGGATATTTACAATTTCAAAAAAGGAGTTCAACACATACTGCAACTGGTATTGTTGTTGCAAATAGTGGTTTATTATATAATTCAAAAGGTGATTTAATTATTGCAACTGCTGATGCAACATCTTGGATAAGATTTGCAACAAATGGCATTACAACAGCTGATTTGAATTTGACAAATAATGGTAGGTTGCTTTTAGGACATTCAACTGAAGATACTTATATATTAGATGTTCAAGGTCAAAATTCAAGATTTGGCGGTACAACAAATTACACAGTTTTATATTCACAAGCAAATGGTGGTGGTATTGGATTATTTAAATCTGATATATTATTAAGTAATTTAATACAAAACGAATTATACATTGATGCTGGAATAGCAACTGGTGATCCAATAAGAATGTATGTAACTGATGTATTAGTTCCAGGTACTGTCAGACCATTATGTATAAATGGTAATGGTAGAGAAACAGTTTTTGGTTCTGATACAACAACAAATACTGCATCATCACTTGTTACATTGGTATCAACAACAAAAGGATTTTTACCACCAAGGATGACATCAGCACAAAGAACTGCAATTTCATCACCAGCAACTGGTTTAATTGTTTATCAAACTGATTCAACTGCTGGATTGTATTTGAGAAATTCAGGTTCTTGGAGTTTATTAGGTGGTGGTAGCGGAAGTGTTACTGATGTGTCAGTTGTAACTGCAAATGGTTTTGCTGGTACAGTTGCAACATCAACAACAACACCAGCAATCACATTGACAACAACAATAACTGGTATTTTAAAAGGTAATGGAACTGCAATAAGTGCTGCTGTTGCTGGTACCGATTATTCAACAAGAAATATATATGAAAATGATTATTTTTTAACATCAGAAAGGGTAATGGATTTAAATGAATATAATCTTCATTTAAATGGTCCAGGTGGCAGACAAGGTTTACAATATGTTTATACAAAAAGGGGTGTTGTACCTGGAATGCAAGTATTATATTTAACATCAGATAGAACATTATCACTTGGTACGACAGCACAAAGAATATTTGCAACAAGTAATGATACATTAAATACATATGGTAATGAAATATTAATGTTTGAAGCATTAATATATATAATTGGTATGTCAGCAACAAGTGGTAATATAACAATTGATATAAAAGGTGCTGGATCAGTTACTATTGCTTCAATTTTATATTCAACTTATGGACTTGATGCAAATGCACCAACAACTGCTGCTGCACTTGGTGGTGGTGTATCAATAACATCAGCATTTGTTACACCAGTAACAGCAACAACTGGAACACAACTTGTATTAACAATTAAAGGTTCTATGAGAATTACATCATTGGGTTTACAAACAATAATACCAACTGTATCATTAACCACTTCTGTTTTAACTGCACAAATTAAACAAGGATCATATTTTAGTATGTACCCAATAGGAATTGCATCATCACAAAAAATTGAAGATTTAGCATAAATAAAATAAAATAATATGAAACAAATAGAACCGATAAACATTTGGATAAATGGAGAAACTAAAGTAGCTGAATTTTTAAATGCCAATGGTGTTAATGTAACACTTGGAGTATCTGCTACTTTTTATTGGCAGTTATTTACAAAGGTTATAGATTCAGAAGGGAATGAAGTTATAGGAGAATCAATATCACAAGGTAATTTAACAATGCAAGGTGAAGATTATCAATCTTGGAATCAAGATATTTTTGCTTGGGATTGGATAGCATCACAACTTAACTTGGTAATTATTTAATAACTTTAAAACAAAAACTATGAATTTGATTGAATTGAAAGCACAGGCTTATGATCTTATTGCACAACTTGAATTTTTGCAAAACAAGTTGAAAGAAACAAATGATCAGATAGCTGAAAAAATGAAAGAAGCTAATGATGACAGCCAAGCTGCTGCTTAAACTGCCACCATCCGTAACAGGCGAATTGGATGATGTAATTAAAAAATACAACATCAATTCGCCTTTACGACTTTCTCACTTTCTCTCTCAAGTTGCTCACGAATCAAATAACTTCAAAGCTATTCGTGAGAACTTAAATTATTCTGCTGAAGGATTACTTAAAGTATTCCCAAAATACTTTTCAAAAGATACTGCAATGTTTTCTGCAAGAAAACCAGAAACGATTGCCAATATTGTTTATTCTAATCGTATGGGGAATGGGGATAGATCATCAGGTGATGGTTGGCGGTTTCGTGGTCGTGGATTTATTCAATTAACTGGTAAAGTTAATTATGAATCATATGGAAAGTATATTGAAGTTAACCTTATAGATAACCCTGATTTAGTCGCTACTAAATACCCATTATCATCTGCTGGGTGGTATTTTGAAAAGAAAGGACTTTGGAAAATATGCGATGAAGGTGATAGTATTGATACAATAAAAAAAGTAACAAGATTGGTTAATGGTGGGTATAATGGACTGCAAGATAGAATACAAAAATTTGAAATATTTAATAGTTTATTAAAATGAAAAACACCATTATTATTATAGGATTATTTTCTTGTACAATATCTTGTACAACATTAAAAAAAGCTGAATCTTATTTTGAAAAGCATCCTGATAAGGCAAATTATGTTGCAAAGCAGTATATAAATGCTTTTGAACTACCTGGTGCAAAGATTTGTCTTGATGCATTCCCACCAAAAAATACGATTGATACATTCACAGTTATAAAGGATTCATTGATAGTTGAAAAACTGACTGATACACTTTACCAATGGTTTACTGCTACAAGGTTTATTGATAAGGATAAAATCAGAAAGGTATTAATACCTTGTCGTGATAGTATTAAAATTGTTCAGAAAACAATCTACGATCCGAAATTTGAGATACTTTACAATGATGTCAACAAGAAATATATCAATGTATCTGATGCTCATAGCAAGTTAAAAAAGGCATTTTTTTGGACTTGGTTTTGGGTTATATTATTGGGTACATCACTTGCGGTTTATAAAACCAAAAAATGACTAAAAGAAAAAGATTATTTTTTGACATAGAAACTTCACCAAATATTGGACTTTTTTGGGAAGCTGGTTGGAAAAAAAATATTGATTATAGCAATATAATCAAGGAAAGGGCAATCATTTGCATTTGCTGGAAATGGGAAGATGAAAAGGTTGTTCACGAAGGACATTGGGATTCCAAGCAAAATGATAAGACATTGCTTCAAAACTTTATCAAAGTTGCCAATGAAGCTGATGAAATGGTTGGGCATAATGGTGATAAATTTGACCTTGCTTGGATCAGAACCAGATGTCTTTATCACAAAATTGAGATGTTCCCTAAATACAAGACAATTGACACTTTAAAGGTGGCAAGAAGTGCTTTTAGGTTTAATAGTAATAAATTAAATTATATTGCCGACTTTTTGGGACTTGGACAAAAGATTAAAACTGAATTTGGACTTTGGAAAGATATCGTTTTGCATAAGGATAAAGATGCGATGGATAAGATGATTAAGTATTGCAAAAAGGATGTTATTTTACTTGAACAAGTATTTAAATTGTTGAATAACCACATACCACCTAAAACGCATTATGGGGTTAAATTTGGCGGCGATAGGGGTTCTTGTCCAGAATGTGGTTCGGATGATTTGATTGTCAGCAATAGACCTATAACAGCAACAGGGGTTCGTAAAATACAATATAGATGTAAAACTTGCGGTAAACTTCATACCAAAACCGATAAATGAAACGAATAAAAGTAAAATATCAGAAATTGGGGAAGCATAAGGCTTGGGGTATGGCTAACTTTGATGACAATACCATCTTGGTTGATTCAAATTTAAAGGGTAAAAAGAAGATGGAGATCATTCTTCACGAATGTTTACATTGTCTTTTTAAAGATTTAGAAGAAGAAGAAATAATAAAAAAATCAGTAATTTTAACGCATACTTTGTGGCATGAGAATTTCCGATCCATTGAGCCAGAGCAAAAGATTCCATTACAAGATGGCACTAAATAAGTAGTTTTTTTCATCGTTTGATTGTTAATTCCCTAATGTTTCTACATTGGGGTTTTTTTATTGTTTAACATTTTTTTTAATAATTTGTCTTATAATTTATTGTTTATATAAAATATGCTATTATATTTGCACTATAAAACAAACAATTATGGAAAGTATTAAAGAATTAAGACAACAAAAAGGAATTACGCAAGAAGCACTTGCCAAACTTACTGGACTTAGCTTTGTAACAATTAACAGAGCAGAAAAAACAGGAAAGATGAGATTATCAACTTATCAAAAAATTGTAAACGCACTTAAAAACGATTAAAATGATTGCAATATTCGCCATTATCATTTCTTTTATTTCTGCTGGATTTGTATTGTATAGTATTACAAATAATAAAGCAAAAGTATTTACAAAAAAAACTTCAGCACCACCATCTTTTTGGGATGATTATAATTATTGCATGAAAAGTATTTACAATATGAAGGAAACGGATTGTGTGCGAGTAGAAAATCTAATAGACAACATGATGTACCAATATGTAGAAATTATAGATTATTCTTTATATATTGAAAAATTAAGTACCTTAGTTGATGCTTATAATCATAAGATGAAATCTTTTTTATTATCTAACAATTTAAATTAAACAAAAATGGGACTAAATCAAAGTCAGTCAGAATCAGTAATTTTTCTTCAGATCGCAAACGGAAAAATTGTAAGGCAAGTAAAAACTAAAACTGAGAACTCAGTAAGTCGTGTTAATAAACTTGGTCGTGAGGTTCACGAACTATTCTACGATTCAATTACTGGAGAAATTTCAGACATTGCAACAAGAGAATCAGAGTATGGTAAATCTTGGGTTGTAAGCATTAAATCAGAAGGTAAACTTTATAAATTGGAGTTTAATTATTCAAGCGGATATGCTACAACATTCCTAAAAGCCTTACCAAATGTATCTTTTGGTAACAATGTAACACTATCACCAAAACTCATTATTGATGGTGATAAAAAGAAATCAGTATTATTTATTAGTCAAGATGGCAAAGGATTGAAGCATTATTTTACAAAAGATAATCCAAATGGATTGCCAGACCTTAAAAAAATTAAGATCAAAGGAAAGGAAAGTTGGGATGATTCTGATAGAATGGAGTTCTTAGAGCAATATGTTAAGGATAATATTTTACCTATGATTAAATCAGATTTACAAGATTCAATAGAGGGCGAAGAAGTACCTTTTTGATTGTGGTTCATTGTGATTATATCCCCTGATATGTCTATATTGGGGGTTTTTTAACCTTACTTATTAATTTTAACTATAACTGAAATGAAAAATTTTACTATTACTAACGGAAGAATTGAATTTTTAGATGCAAGGTTTTACAAAACTGATGATGGCTTTGTTCCATCAGTAACGACAATTTTAGAGGCATACCCAAAGGATGCATCATACTTTAAATGGCTAAAAGATGTTGGTCAAGATGCTGACACGATTCGTGATGAAGCTGGTCGTAGAGGATCGGTAGTTCACGAGCTTACAGAACAATATGATAGTGGTGAGGAGTGCAGTTTTGTAACTGAAAATGGACATCCAAAGTACAAAATGAACGAATGGGCTATGTTTGAAAGGTATGTTGACTTTATTCAAACACATAAGCCTACCATTGATTTAATGGAACTTCACATGGTATCAGATCAACTTGGTTTTGCTGGTACTCTTGACAGGGTAATAAAACTTAATGGCAAATCAATGATGATTGACATTAAAACATCAAACAGCATTTATCCATCGTATTGGTTGCAATTGTCTGCATACAATGAACTACTTAAAAAAATTGATGTAAAAGTTGAATCATTTGGTATTTTATGGCTTAATGCTAAAACCAGAACAACTGGTAAAAATGGTGCAATACAAGGTATCGGATGGCAACTTGTTATTAAAAGTGCTGAGGAAATAAAGCAAGATTGGGATTTATTTCAAGCTACCCATAAACTTTGGTTGGCATTAAATGAAGATATAAAACCAAAACAAATTTCTTACCAACTTAAATATAAAAAGTAATGGATAATATACTTGAAGAAGTTATTTACCGAATGCGAGAAAGGTCAGAAGTTGGAATAAAGAAATATGGAACAACATTGGATCGTGAAGATTTATCACATCTTGACTGGCTGAATCACTTGCAAGAAGAACTTATGGATGCAATACTTTACTTACAAAAAATCAAACACAATGAAACTACGCGATTATCAAACACAAATCAAAGACCAAGCACTAAAAATTCTGAGAGTTTATAATTTAGTTTATCTTGCTATGGAAGTCAGAACTGGCAAGACTTTGACATCACTTGCCATTGCTTACGAATCAGCTGCAAAAAAGGTCTTATTTATTACCAAAAAAAAGGCAATAACTGACATCATTGAACAAGCAAAAGAAATGGGTTACGAATTAGAGATTTATGTAACCAATTTTGAGCAATTGCAAAATGTTGACAATACATTTGATTTGATAATTATTGATGAAGCACATTCGCTTGGTGCTTTCCCTGCACCATCAAAAAGAGCAAGAGAACTAAAAAGAATAGCTGAAAAAAGAAAGATAATATATTTATCAGGTACACCATCCCCTGAATCTTATAGTCAGTTATTTCATCAATTTTGGGTAAGTTCGTATTCGCCTTTTGGACAGTACAATACATTTTATTCTTGGGCAAAAGATTATGTTACACTTAAAAAGAAGTATGTTTTCAATAGAAGTATTAATGATTACTCTTTTGCAGATTACGAAAAAATAAATGAGAATACAAAACATCTTTTTTTGACTTATACCCAAGAACAAGCTGGTTTTGAATCATTGGTAGAAGAAGAACTGCACTATGTAACAATGGATCATACCACTTATAAATTTGCTGATAAGTTAAAAAGAGATAAGATTGCCATAAATGCTGATGGTCAAGTAGTTAAAGGCGATACAGCGGTTAAATTGATGAATAAAATGCACCAGATATATAGTGGTTCGGTTATAATAGATGAACCACAAAGGACTGCAAAGGTGTTTGATTATAAAAAAGCGGAATATATTAAACACAAATTCCAAGGCAAAAAGATAGCTATTTTCTATAAATTCGTAGCTGAGTTCTACGCAATCCAATGGGTATTTGGTAAAAACATAATATTTGATGCTAAAAAATTTAATGAATCAACTGATACTGATGTTGTTTTTTGTTCTCAGATTGTTTCTGGTCGTGAAGGTCTTAATCTTTCTTCTGCTGACGATCTTATTTTTTACAACATTGATTTCTCTGCTCTATCTTACTGGCAAAGTAGAGCAAGAATACAAACGAAGGAAAGGACAAAACAAAGCAAAATACATTGGATTTTTGCGATGAACGGCATTGAAGATAAAATTTACAAAGCCGTAATGGATAAAAAAGATTATACACTTAATCACTTTAAAACTGACTTTTTATGAATTTTACTGAATTAGCACCACAAGAACGAGGACTTATCATTGCTAAGATTTATCACAACCTTTGGTATGATGAAAAAAGATTTGAACTGATGATGGAACTACTAAAACAATGGGATGAATATCCCATTAGAGAAGCAAAATTCCTACACGAAATACAAGACAATTCTGATAAAATTTTATAACAATCAAACAACGAACAATGAAATTTACAACAAAAGATTTTGAACTAACAATTGAAGGGCTTAATTACAAATTAGGATTACCAAAAAATATAGATATTGATTATAGTTTATGGTATGGCTGTATATTATGGTCTATTGACATTGAAACAAGAGAATGGGGTGTGAAGTCAATAGTACCTTGTGTATATGAGTATGAGATTGAAATAAAATGGTCAATAGACAAATCAGATTTGACAACAAGCCAAATACAAAAGCTACTGCAAAACGATCTTGGCGAACATTACCCAGCAGAAGAATCAGCAAATTTTATAGAAGGAAAAATCAGGCTTAATCGTAATTACAAAGTAAATACAGAGATTGAGTTTGCTGGTGATTTGCTTATGGTAAATGAAGTAGTAATTGATTTTATGGATAACGAAATAACAATAATATGAAAAAACCTACATTGTTTGAAGATTACGAAAATGAATGGCAAAAAGAATGGAAAGATATGCCAGAATTTAATATGAAACCAGAAGTACCAATTTTAACTATTAAATTAAATTTTAAAACACAAGAAGATATTAATGAATTTTCTAAATTAATAAATCAAAATATTAGATTTAATCAAGAAAATTATTGGTTTCCTAAATTAAATAGAAATTCTACATCTGATTTAAAATATTATGATAATGAATCCTGATTATCCAATTTTCATTATATCTAAAGGAAGATATGATTCAAGATTAACTTCAAAAGCATTAGAAAAATTAAAAATACCTTATAAAATTGTAATAGAACCACAAGAATATGAATTATATAATAAACATATAGATAAGTCAAAAATTTTAATATTACCATTTTCTAATTTAGGAGAAGGTTCAATACCAGCAAGAAATTGGGTATGGGAATATTCAATTAATAACGGTCATGAATTTCATTGGATTTTAGATGATAATATAAGAGAATTTAGAAGATATAATAATGATAAAAAATATTTAGTTACATCTGGAACAATATTTAAAATTGCAGAAATTTTTATAAATCGTTATAAAAATATAGCATTATCAGGATTTCAGTATTCATCATTTATGGCATATAATAGACAAAAAAAACCTTATGATTTTAATACGAGAATTTACTCATGTATTTTAATTAAAAATAATATACCATTTAGGTGGAGAGGTAAATATAATGAAGATTCAGATTTAAGTATAAGAGTTTTAAAAGAAGGTTATTGCACTATTTTATTTAATTGTTTTTTGCAAGATAAAGTTTCAACAATGAAAATGAAAGGTGGAAATACAGATGAATTATATAAAAATACAGATGAAAGAATTGAATTTGCTAAGTCTTTAGAAATGCAACATCCAGATTGTGTTAAAACAATAAGAAGATACAATAGATGGCATCATTCTATTAATTTTAATAAATTTAAAAAAAATAAATTAATAAGGAAGAATGATATTATAATTAAAGATGGTATTAATGAATATGGAATGATATTAAAATAAATAATATGAAAGAATCAACAATTCAAAGTAAAATTGCAAAACGATTAA
>Ga0181363_1000117_pt1 | contig 22369 bp, 45 predicted proteins | sample Fa13NDMLBSN_FD_130109 | JGI IMG/M metagenome (GOLD analysis project Ga0181363, IMG submission 130109) | Freshwater viral communities from Lake Michigan, USA - Fa13.ND.MLB.S.N | ecosystem: Environmental > Aquatic > Freshwater > Lake | place: USA: Michigan | collected 2013-09-23
AAATATATGTTCAGCAATAAATAATTGTCCTCTTTGTGATTGCATTAATGTATCTTTAACAAAAGCTATTTTAGTTTCATCTTCTGTTTCTTTATTATACAATTCACCTAATGCTTTGATGAAGATATTATTTACTTTTTCTTCTTCTACTTTAGCTGGTCTACCTTTACTTAACTTATGTCCTTTTTCAAATCCCATATTAAAAGTTATATTTAAATATATTAAAAATAAACATTTTTGTTTATTGTTTATACAACTTACCTAATTCAATAGCTATTTGTTTCCATTCATCTAAACCTTGTTTTATATAACCACTAACTACAAATCTATTATATTCTTTACTATACTTATTAAATAGTATGTTTGCTCTATATTTTGGTGTCATAATTATTTATATAAAAAATGGTCTTATTGTTAAAACTCCAACTGCAAAACCTAAACTAAATGCTGTTGCTATTATTGCTCTTTCTTTAAAAGTTTTTTGTTCTATTGTATAATGGTTCATAGGTAAGGAAAGAAAAGGATTTATACCAACCATCATAACCATACCAATCCAATTTTTATCCATTAAAAATCTAAATCCAGCTATGCTATTAGCTTCTAAAACTATTGCTGAAATAAATACTATTAATAATTTCCACCAAGTTATTTTTGCTTTCATAAGTTCACTTGTATTTTCATTATTGGACAACTTGTTTTATGATTATCATTTTCTAAATTGCAATGTTTACATTTACCATTAGGATAAAACATATCACAATTATCTGCATCACATTCACGATTAAACATTCCATACGATTGCCATACTTCTGATGCTGGTGCTGTAAACCTATAACAGTATTCTTTTGATGGACATAAACTATCTTCACATTTTGCTATATCTGCCATAACTTTATATCTATTATTATTAATACTAATGCTATTGATATTTCATTGCTACCAATTACAATACCTAAACTAAATCTGTCTGTGTAGTTTGTTTCTATTTTCATATTATTAAAGTTTAATGTTTCTATTCATTTTATATAATGCCTGTAATCTTTCTACAATTATTTGCCATTGTTCAGTGCCTTCTGTTTCTATTAGTAATTGTTGTATGTTGTTTACTATGTTGTAATTGTTTCTTGGTTTTTGTAAGTTAGTAATTGTTTCTTGCAAGTTTGCTATTTCTTCAGATAGTTTCATTATATCTATTTGTAAACTTTGTATGTATTCATCTTTAGTCATATCTAATATATCTGGTGTTGCATAATTTAATCTTTGCATTATTTGTTTCCTGAATAACTTTAATGTTGGATTAAATTGTTCAAACATATCATAATTCTTTAATGAATGTAATACTGTTGCGTGGTCTTTTCCTACTGATGCACCAATAGATTTTAATGACTTCTTTTTATCTATTTGTTTTAATACTTTATAGTATATTGCACGTGCTTCTATTGTTTCTCTTTTACGTGTTACTTCATTTATATCAACACCTGTTATTTCTTGTATTGCTTTTTTTAATTGTAATGTTATTTGCGTTTCCATCTTATTTTTATCTTTTGTTTTTTACTTTCTTTTATTAATTGTGTTAATATATTGAATGATACTATTTCTACTGCTAAATGTATTCCTTGGCATTCTTCAAATAGTTCTGCTGCTTCATATTCTTTTAATATAAACCTTATTTGTTCAATAGTCATTCCTTGCTCTATTTCATATAAGGTAATATTATAATGTTCTGTTGCTATATCATTCATTAAAATAGCTTTTGTTGTGCTACGTGGTTATTTATTCTCTCTATTGCTTTGTCGTAATACTCTTTGTCAAGTTCACAAGCTGTTAGTTCATATTTATAATCGTGTGCTGCTATTGCTATTGAACCTGAACCTAAATGCGTGTCTAATATTTTATCTCCTTCTTTAGCAAAGTTTTCTAAACACCATTTATATAATGGTATTGGTTTTTGTGTTGGATGAATTCTTGTTTCTTTATTTTTCATATCATATTGTAACATACCATTCCATCTTATTTTAACTTTTTTAACAGAATTTATTTTACTACAAAATGCTAATTCACCATCAGAATTTGTATAATCTTCAGCAGTATCTTTATCCCAAAATATTCTGCCACCAGCTAATAAATCTATTGGATAATAATTTACACCCCATATTATTTGTTCTTTAGATACTCTTATAACTTCCTTAAAATATTCTAAACTTGGTGTATTTTTATCCCAATCTTTATTGCCATAGTCTTTTCTTTTTACAGCAGATTTTTTAAATTTAATGCCTTGTCTTGCATCTGAACCAGCATCAATTCCATACGGTGGGTCAACAATAGCCAAGTCAAAATAATTATCAGAATAACGTGCCATTAAAAGCATATTGTCTTCGTTTGTTATTGTTATTTTATCTGTTACTTTCATATAAATAGTTTAGTTTGATTAACATTATCTAAATCACTCCAAAATGCAATTATAAATTCATTACCATCAGGTGCTTTATTTATTTTGCATTTATGTAAATTATCTTCATAAAATTTATAAAGTTCTTTCGCTTTTATAACTTTATAATCTAATAAATTACCACTTGTATTATCTTCCCAATATGCTTGTATAATATATGTGGGTCTTAATCCATCATTTTTTATAGCATCTGATATTTTTTTGTATTCAGTATTAAAAGAACCACCATTTATTTTAAACCTTGTTGTAAAACTTTTATAATTTACTTTGTATTGGTGTCTTATGCAATATGGTTCTAAACTACCATCTTTGTCTATTAAAAATCCATCTATTGCTTTTTTACAATCTAAAATTTTAAAAAGATTTGTATTTTGCTGTTCTGTACTTTCAATAAATTTAAATTCGTTTTTAATATTTAAATGCTCTTCAAATAATTTTTTTGTAAATAAAAAATTGTTGTTCATATTGTTTTTATTTTTTAAAGTATTCCTCTTAATACATATTGATTTAAATCCATATCTTCTTCACCAAAGAAATATTTATAGTTAGATATTGCTTGTTCTAACTTTGCTTCACCTTTTGCATAAAATTCATCACTACATTCAAAGATTGCTATATCCAAACTTCCTTTGTCTATTGCAACAAAAAGAAAGTCATCAACACCAAACATCTTTTTATAAAGATATGCTTGTAAATCGTAGCTATATTTGTCTGCACTATATCTAAAGTCTTTTACTCCAGTTGTTGTTTTTAAATCAATTATCATATTTGACTTTAAGATATCTGCTTTTGCTCTAAATGGTATTCCATCAATCATTTCTACTGCTGGTATTTCTGTTTGTGATTTACTCATTAAAGAAACTACTTCATTGTTTTTTAATAATGCATCAGTTAATCTTTCAGCATCGTTGTATTCTTTTCTTGTGTATACTTCTAAACCTTGTTCTTTTGCTAATTTATATTCTTTTCCAGCTTTTGTTGCTACATCTACAATTACTAAATCATTTAACTTATGTGGTTCTAATATCATTGTGTGGAATAATTTACCATCACGTAATGCTTGGCTTTCATCACTACCATATTGTGTTACATATTTATATGTTTTAGGTGAAGATATTAGCATCTTTGCTGATGAACTACTTAAAGCATTTTTACCTAAATATCCATAGTAAAAACTATCATCATACATATTGTCTAATAGTTCTTGTTTATCCCATTGTTTATTGTCAAAAGTTGTTATCATATTATCTTATTTTAATGTTGTTTAATAAATCATAAGTGTTATCCATATCTAATACTTGTCTAATTTGTTGTGCATAGTTATCTGATGCATTCCATTCGTTAATTAAATCTTGCTTAATTGAATTAATTAATGCAATTTGATATGTATTGCTTTCATTTTGTAAATCTAAAAGCATATCTAATTTTCTAATAATTTCTATTTTCATCTTAAATTACGTTTAAAAGGATTAATGAACCAGTGAAAAATACAACCCATAATAATAATGCTAATGCAAATTCTTTTAATAATGTTTTCATTTGTTTGTTATTTAAATTGTTAATTGTTATACAAATATAATACTTTTTTTTAATTATAAACAACTTATTAAAATTTTAACAAAACTTTAACATATAAAAAAAGGATAGCTGTTAAACTATCCTAATTTTCAATTTGCAAATCGCAATTTGTGTTGTATTGCTCGTATCTTATCGTTTATCTTTTCATCATTTAAACCTTTTAAATAAAGTGAATTTCTTTTTTTAATTAAATAGTTTAAAGTATATTCTAATTCTAATGCATCAAATGTTATTTGTTCTGTTCTATCCATTGTTCTTGTTCTTTTCTTAAATGTTGTAATTCTCTTTCTAAATAGTCTATTGCTTTTTCCAAGTCTTTTATATGTGTGCCTTTATGTTTTGCCCTTGCAACATATTTAATTACATTTCCTTCATTAAAGTTTAAATCATAGTCTTTTATAAAATCTATAACATCGTAATTCTTTTTATTGTCATAATGTGTTGGTATCATAAGTTCTCTATTTCTTGTTTAACTTGTATGTAATAATCAGATAAAAATTCATAATCTTCACTTTGTTTATCATAATCAATAGTTGGTAATAATTTTAATATTTCATCTATTACTATTATTGCTGATATTTTTTGTCTTTTAAAATCTGGTTCATCATAATTATTTGTTAATACCAAATCTTGAAATTTGCCCACTAAATTAACTGCTTCTTGTTTTATTGTCATTGTGTAAATCTTTTAGCGTGAAACTTATATAACTCCATTGTTTTTTTTAATGCTTCATATTCTGTAAATTCTGCATTTAAATCCTTTTCTTTGTAATAAAATATTTCATTGTAGTTGCTTATTTGATATTTTATAACATTATACCTATTTGCATTTTTTGCTGGTTTAATAACATAAGCTAAATCATTTTTCCAACATAAACTCATAGCATCTACTTCATCAGGTTTAGGTACAAACTTTTCTTCTTTTTGTTTAGCCATCTATTCGTAAAAATTCAGCGTTAGCATTTTCCATAAACCACTCTTTATTTTCTTTGTACTTATCAACTACTGCATCAATCATTACCAGTTCATCTATTGTAGAAGTTTGCAATTTGCTAACTATATTTTCTATTGACCTTAAAATGTTTGTAGTCATTTCTGGGTCTGTTTTATAAATGTTTGTATATTCTAAAAACACTATTTGTTCAAGTTCTTTATTAAGTCTATTAATTAAGTTCTTAATTGTTTGTCTGTATTGTGTTGTAAAGATTAAACTTTCATTAGCTTCAAGTAATAATTGTGCTAATAATACTGATTTTAAATACTCTAATTGTATTGGATTGTCTTTCATAATTGTTTTGCTTTTGTTATTTCTAAATATGTTACTTCTTTATCTATTTTTTCTCTATTGTTAAAATATGTTGTTGCTGGATTTTTATTGTTTATTTCCCATATTGGTTCAATCAAATGTAAGTTAAAACTATAAACTCCTTTTGGTGTTGAATTAATATATATTGTTATATCTAAATGCTTTTCACATTCTTGCATCATAGCATCGTATTTAACTCTTTCTAATAATAAAGTTTTATAATGCGTTTGTCTACATTTTAATTCAATCCTATGTGCAGTTGATGGACTGTAACAATCCCTTCTACTCATTTGATTTTTAGCTTTAACTAAATCAGGATATATATTTTCCACTAAATAGTTAAATAAATCAATTTCTTTCCAGTTATTCATTTACTTCATAAGTATCATAAACTTTGCGTAAATCACTCATTATAGTTCTCCAACAACTTGAACAATTTGAATTATCTAATTTTTCATTAAAGACGTTTAAATAAATTTCTTTAATTGTATGCTGCTGTTTAGGTGTTAATTGATTTACTTTATTGTCATATAATACTTTTAAAAATAAGTATTCATCTTCTTTAAGACAATTAACATTTCTTCTATATGAAATTAAATTGTTTAGTTTTGCTTTACGTTCTTCACAACCACAATCTATTCCAGTAACTTCACTAAATATTTCTACAACTTTTTTTATACCTGTTGCTTCTGTGATAGCTTCTATTGTATCACCTAATCCTTTTGGTTTTCTACCTCTTGCCATAATTAAAATATTGTGTTATAATCGTTAGTAATATAATCATCATAATCTTTCATAAACTTTGTATTTAATACTTCTTTGTAATTTTTTATACTGTGAAATATAGATATTAAACTAATACTTGTTTCTTTTGCAATATCACGCATACTCATATCAGTATCACGATATAGTTTGAACAATTTTTGGTCATACCAATGCCAGTTTTTTATTTCATCATCAATCATTAAACAAATATCATTATATGCTTTATGTTCTTCTATATTGCTTTCATCACTTAAATTAAACAAAGTATCTATTCCTATTTTATCAATCTTATTACGTTTGTTTAAATACTGAAAACATAAACTTTTAATAGTAAAAAAAACATAACCTTTTCTAACATTACCTTTTGCATCAATTATCTTATCAGCATCAGCATATTTCCATAAAGCAATATAAACTTCTTGAACTATATCTTCAGCATAATCATCCACCTTGTATAGATTAGCAATCTTAACCCATTCTTTGTGATGTTGAGCAACTTGTTCTAACCAATAGTTTGTAGATGATTTCATAATTAATATATTTTAATTAATAATTACATTTGATATCACCAACTGCACCTTGATGACCCGGTAAATCAATAACCTTTATTTCACCTGTGCAATTTTTCTTCATTTTCATTTTGGTAATTGGTGTTTGTAATACATTAAAGTAAACTACTTCAACTGCTACTCCACAATTACAATCTGTAAGGTCAGGATTTGTTGGTGCAACTTCTTCTGTTGTACAACTAAATGACATAAAAGCCATTGCTAAAATTAAAATTTTCTTTTTCATAATTAATACATTTTTATTGTTATTTTTCCAGTTTTTGTTTCTATTGCTTCTTTTACTTTAATCTTTAAATCCACTTCTGTTAGTTCAGTATCTAATTTTAATATAGAATTAAAAGCATTTTGTATTTCACTCCAATTAACTTCATTATCTATTTCATTTAACTTATATAAATATACTAACTTTTCTTGCAAGTCTTTAAAATAACTTATTAACATTGAATTATCTGAATTTAAAACCAGCATTCTTGCAGCAGATGTTTGTAATTCTAAATATGATGTTTCATTGTATCTTTCATCTTAAAATAATTTTTGTTGATTTGTATGATTTGTAATTCTTTGTATTGCTTTATCAAAGTATTCTTTATCTAATTCACAAGCTACTAAATCAAAATCATAATCGTGACAAGCTATTGCAATACTTCCTGAACCTAAATGTGTATCTAGTATTTTGTCACCTTCTTTAGCATATCTATCTAAAATCCATTTGTATAATTTATAAGGTTTTTCAGTTGGATGAAAAGTATTTTGTGCAATTAAAGAAGCTCTGTTTAATTCAAATTGCCTTGTAACAGTATTAAAAGAAGTCCAAGCTAATTCACCATCAGACATTGTTAAATCTCTTTGACCTTTATACCAAAATATCCAAGCTTTTGTTGGCTTTAAATATTCTGTAAAATAATTTGCACCCCAAATAATTTGATTTTTACTTACTCTTTTTAATTCATCAAAGTATTCTACACTTGGTATTGAATTATCCCAATTCTTTTGTATGTGTTCTTTTCTATTGTGTTTAGGATTTTTATTAATGCTTTTCTTTTGACCATCAATTCCAATACCATAAGGTGGGTCTACAATAGCTAAATCGAAATAGTTATCAGGGTATCTTTTCATTAATTGCATATTGCATTCATTTGTAATTTCTATTTTATCAGTTATTTTCATTAGAATATATCTTTTAATGGGTCATAAAACGCACCTTCAACTTGTGGTAATCCAAAGTTATTTACTTTAAAGTTAAAATCTTCAAATGGTGCATTTCTTGAACGTTTACAACTTACTTTAACAAGTCCTTTATTAACTGTGTTTAACTCTAAACTAATTTGTGTTTCTGTTTTCTTTTCCAAGAATGAACCTAAATGACCAGTTGGTTTATCAGTTCCAAAATTAGAATGTATAACTGTTACTATATGACAATCTAATTCTTTAGTCCATTTCATTAGCTTTTGCACTACATTATTACTTTCTTCAATGTTGTTTACATCACTACATAAATCAGCAATACCATCAATAATTACTAATCCTATATTTTTACCATCAAGTTTATCGTAAAGGTAATATTCTATAAATTCAACTCTTTCTTTAAATGATAATTGTCTTAATGCTAATGTATGGTATTTATCTGTTTTTATTCCAGTCATATCAATCGGCCTTTTAAATACCATTGCAGCGTGAAAATTTGATTGTTCAGTGTCAAAATGTATTAAATGTTTATTTTGTCTTTCTGCCCTTAATTCCCCACCAAATTGTTGTAATTTATCTGCTAAATAAACTGCTGATAATAAACTAACAAAAAATGTTTTTTTACTTTTTGGTGGTGCTTGTACAAAGCTAAAATTTCCGTATGTGCCTATTGGTACTGGATATGTAATTTCGCCATCCTTACTTTCGTAACTTTTAAACCCAAATGATATTGCTGGTTTTGGATACTCTATTTTTTCTAATGGATTAATTAAGCAATCTTCTTCAAACATTTGCATTAATAATCTTGATGCGTCTTTGTCTAATTCTTTCATAATATTTTATCTGATTTTTTAAAATTATCAGATGCCCATAAAGGTTGTAAATTTGTATAATTAAATAAAGCACAAATTTCTTCTTCTGTTTTAGCTGAAGATAATGGTATTATATGGTCGATATGCCATTTACCATAATTATCCCAACTCATACCATCTGTAAACTTTATTTCAATATGTTCTTTTGCTTCTTCAAATGTGCAACCTAATAAATTTTTTGTTGTATTGTTTTTTTGCCAATATTTTGATTTAAAAGCACTATTTGTTCTATGTCTTAAATTTTGTTTTAATCTAAATAATGTATCTGTTTTTCTTTTTAAAACTTCCCAATCTTTTTTTAATTTCGCAATATGTTCTTTATTTTCTTCTCTATACTTTTTATAATAAAGTGATTGATATTCTGAATTTAATTTATTATAAATTTTAATACAATCTTTACATTCTGGTTTAACACCAAATTTACCTTTTTTTTGTTTGTAAAATTCGGTTAAACTTTTTACAATATTACATTTTTTACATTTTTTCATAATATTTTAAAAAAGGGTGGCTTTAACACCACCCAATTAAATTAAAATGGTAAACTATCCTCTACTGTTGCTGCTGCCTTTTCTTTTTTAGGAGCAGTTTTGATATTACCATCAGTCCAAACTACATTTCCATTTCCTAAATAAACTTTAGCTTTCTTTGCTTCACGTTCTTCTTGTGTTTGACTATCAGTTAAAGAAACGTTTTGACCAAATTGATTTGGTTCATCATTTACTGAAACTGTGAAGTTATAATAAACTTTACCATCTTTACCTGAAATAAACTTTTCTTTTGGTAAAGCATCCACTCTCATACTTACATTAATAATTGCACTCATATTTTTTATATTTAAATTTGCTTACCTTTTTTTCCTGTTGTCAGCTATTCAGTTTTACAAATATATTACTTAACTTTTAATAATTCGTCTTTAACTGCTTTTGCTAATTTATATTTATTTTCAATAGTTGCAATATTACCACCATTTTTTAAATATTCAATAGCTTTATTAAATTCTGGTGTATTTTTATTTAACCATTTTAATTCTTCTTCAGTAGTTGTTTTAACTTCTTTTCCGTGATTATTTGTTGCATCAGCATCTTGTGTATCATCAATTAAAAGTAAGTTACCTAATGCGTATTTTTTAGCGTAAGATGAAGCAGAACCAAATTGCTGTGGAACTTGCATTCCTTTCTGATTTAAATCAACACCAACTATTGCAGTTGCATATATTTCATTTACACCATTATTATCATAAATTGTAGCAGTAGATAATAACATTGGTATTAAAATATGTTCTTGACCTCTAATTAATTCTTCTGTAATTACAAATGACACTTGATATTTTTCATTGTAAGGTTTTAATGCTTCTAATATATCTTCAGCACTTCTAAAATTGTATTTACCAAAACTATTAAATTTTGATTTGTTTGCTTTAAATTCTTTTTGAATTAAAGATAGTTTTTGATTTAAGTTTAATTCTGTTTCTTGTTTTTTCATCTTACTTTGTTTTTAAATTGTATAATTCTTTTTTAATAATTGTTTTGTACTCTCTTGGGCAATCATCATCTGCTAATTCAAAACAGTATGTTTCTAATGTGCTTAATAAACTTTCTAATTCGCAAATCTTACTTTGCATTGTTTCAATTCTAAATCTGTTGTAGTCTAATAAATCTTTCATTTGTTATTTGTTTTTAATTATGGTACAAATATATATTAAAAAAATAATACAAAAATAAACTTTAACTTTTCTTTAACATTTAGACAAAAAAAAGGATGCTAATTAAAACATCCTTCTTTCAACAAAAACAATTTAAAAACATTATGAAAATTTAAGCAGAATATTAACCTGTTGTTTATAGTAATCAATCATATCAATTAATTCTACATCAGCAAATTTAACTATTTGTTTTGATTTAATCATTAATTCATCAGCAAAGTTATTATCAAATTGTAAACAAAGTCTTTTACCAAATTCAAACTGCATTCCCTGATTTGCAATATTGCAACCATAACATTGAACTTGTACATTATCTTCGTTCCATCTTGTTGCATAGTGTCTACGTGAAGCGAAATGTCCAGCTTGTAATTTCTTCCAATGGTCTTTTTTACCACAAGTATAACATTGAGCTATTTCATTTTTAGCATATCTTAAACGAATGTATTGACTAAAAACAGTATCTAATTCTTTTATTAGATTTTTTCTTAATGGTTTTTTACTTACTTTAGCCATATAACGTATTTTAAATATGATTTAAACGAAGATAATTGAGTTTAAGTATGATTATATAACTTTACTAAAAATAGTGTCTTAAAAACGTTTATTTTCTTTATTTTTAATTTCTTAATATTTAATATATATAATAATATAAATAACTTATTTAACTCAAGATAATTATAATTTAATATATATTAATTTATTTAATTCAAAGATAATATAAATATATAATATAATAAATATATATATAAAAAAATATAATAAATATATAATATATTAAATAAATAATTTTAAAATATTAAATCTATATCTATAAATCAAATATAATAAAATTAATAATATAAATAAATAAAAATATTTAACTAAACTTTCTTTTTTATCTATTTTCTTTTCTTTTAATACTTTTGAAGTAGAAACAACTTTCTTACTATGCTTTATTTGTTGTTTTAAAGCGTTTTTAGACACTTTCTTTTTATTTATATGTAAACTATTGTCTTTTGTTTTTTTGTGTCTTATTTTAACGTTTTTGTATGTTTTACCATTTACAACTATTTCTTTTGTGTTGTCTATTGGTTCAATTATAATTTCATCTTCAGTTTTATCTATTTTACTATTGTTGTTTATTTCAGTATTTTCATTTGTTTTTATTTCTGTTTTTATATCAACAACTGAAACACTATCTTTCTTTTCTTCTATTGTTGTTTTATTTACTTTTCTTGAACCACAAGATATAAATATAATACTAACTAAAATATAAAATAGCTTCTTCATTTCTTCTATTTGTTAAACCATTAATAACTTTACCACCAGCTTTATTCCATCTTAAAAATTCATCTTTAATAGTCAAATCATTTGGATTTTTATTTACTTTTTTTAATAATGTACTTGAACTAAAATTACCAGTTCCAACATTATAAGCAAAACTAACTAATGCATTAAATTGATTTTGATTTATATTTGATGTTACTAATGTATCTACTCTTTTAGCAAATCTATTAGCTACTTCTTTAAACATATCAAATGCCTGTTGTTTAGTAATTTCTTTGTCTAATAAAGTTACTTTTTTACCATCAGAATAGTATGTATTTCCATATCCTATTGTTGGAATTTTAGCACTACACAAATATGGTTTTAATCTTAATCCTTCAAATTTAGTTATTAATAAATAACCTTTGTTATCCAATACCATTTATATATTTTTAAATTAATAAATCACCAATAGCATTTGCTCTTTTCTTAAAAAAATTAATCTGCATAAAATAATTTTTCTTATATTTTAGTTTTGTTTGTTCATCAATAGTTTTAACAAAATCAATACCTATTAAAGCCAAAACTTTTCCATCCCTATAATATGGGACAACTGCTAATCCATTTATTCCTTGTGCCTCTAAACTATTCCTTGTTCTTAAATCTTCAATATCTTTAATCTCTATAAAAAACATTTTATATTGAATAACTCTTTTAATCCAATTTGCATATAATCCAGTAGGTAAATCTTGTAATCTTTGTGCTTCTGAACTTATACCATTTTGAACTACTTCATAATCACAACTCATTTTGCTTTTATGTGAACCATTGTAATAAGTAATTCCATTATGAAATCTAAATATATATGCTCTATCTGAATTAAAATCTTTCATTAATTCATATAATGCATTTTCTATTAATATATCATTATCTAAAGAATTAATTACAACATCTTCATTAAATAACTTTATATCTAAAATCCTTTTAATTTCATTAGAAAAAATACTAATGACAAAAGATAAAAATAATAATACAATTAACCACCACTTTGACTTATTCAACAATTCTAATATTTTAATATAATTAACCATTATTATTTTCTTAATCTTTCTACAATAGTTGTAACTCCTTCTATTCCTATATATGCTGTTGCAATAATAACCCAATCTGAACTTGTTAATGTTCCTAAAAATAATCCACCACAAGCTACTATAAACACCAATAATTTACGTGAAACCCACTTTGATATTATAATATCTATTTGTTCTTTACTCATTGTTTACCATTTTGCAAATAATACTGTTGTGTAACCATTATCACAAGCAACTGCAATATATTCATAAATAGGGCTTATAAACATTTGCCAATGTTGTTGTGAATTATAAAATCCTGTTATATTATCTTGTGCTGTATTATAATTAAATGATATACTTTCACCATAATAAGTAGCATTTGCTTGATTTGAACCATTTGTAAACCCTAAATGACTAATATAACCGTTTGCAATCATTTCATTATTTCTTTGAACAGCTATGTTATATAATACCATTGATGTTTTTAATGGCTGTAATCCTAAACTATCCCTATATTGGTTAGTTAATACAACCATTTCTGATGCTTTTAAACCCATTAATTCAGTTGGTACTGATTGTTGCTCAATTACTATATTTTCGGGTTCTGTAGTGCAAGAAAATAATAAAAGGAATATTAAATATTTCATTTGTTTTTATTTTTTATTGCTCTTATTAAATCAGTTAATATTAAGGCCATACAAGCGTAAAAAAGCCAAAAGGTAATAAAATGTATATCTGTATAAAAACAAGCCAACATACAACCTAAAACTCCACCTATTGCAGTTCGTTTTACATCTTTTTCATCGTGTTGAATGCCAAAAGCAACATTATTTCCAAACTCCCAAAATGCACCAATAGCACCACCAAATACTAATCCTATTAATATTAAGCCAACTATTTTTTGCCATATCCAAAAGTCAGTTACATAAGTAGCATTTCCAATAGTATATAAGAAAACAAAACCAACTATGTAATGAGCTATATTTCTAATTTTTTTCATATATATTTATTATTCTGTTGAACCTTCGTAAAATTCCCTTGTTTCAAAATTAAAATAAGGTTTAATATATAAAACAATTAATAGTTCATCTATTGCTATTTCATTTTCTTGTAGTTCATATTCTACTGCTGTACAGTACATAAACTCTCCAGTTATTCCGTTTATAATTGATTTCATTAGTTTGTGATGTTACAAAGGTTAGATGTTGCACTATCTGCTATGTTACCAAGTTGAATAGTAAAAAATAAATACAAAGTGTTTGCAGTATTATAAGCAGTTGTATTTCCAACTGTATTAGTTGCTAAAACATCAGAAGCTAAACTACTTGCAAAATTATATCCATATAAATTTCCACCTTGCAAATCAAAAGTTCTTGTCATAAGTGCATAAGTATTTGCTGTTGCTACTGTAAGAAAACCAATTTGTGTTGCACCAGTTAAAGTGTTTGTCGTGTTTATTCTTATTCTCATATTATAAACAGCAATAGTACTTGGTTTTGTAGTTTTAAATAATACTTTCATTACATCACTACTATTAAAAGTTGCTCCGTTAATAGTTGCAGTTCCAATAATAGTTTCTGCTACTGTACCAGTATGAGCAGTTTGTGAAGTTTGAATAAATCTATAAGGTGTATATGATAACGCATTTTGTTTTAAAGCTAATGCATCAAAAACAGCGTTTTGACTTGGTGCTTTATCTGTAACTGCGTCTGTTATACTATCTTCAATTATAGTTTTATTTTTCCATAATTGCGTTGAAGTTTCATAAGTTAATGCTTGATTGTTTAAAGGAGTATTTATATAAACGTTGTGAAGTTCATCAAGTTCCCATCCGTTCATAATCTTTACATAAATTTTACCTTGACTTGAATGTGAATATTCTACATATCCTAAAACAACAATATGACCATTTGAACCATTTGGTTTTACATTTGTCATTTTTCCAGCAGTTGTTGGACTTAAATATAAAACATCACCATCTGCCCAAGTTTCACCTTGCAAACTTCCTGTTGTATTAATATCTTCAATTTGACCAACTGTAATTATAAAACCTTCTTGATTTGTTGCAATAGTTTCTGTAACAACTCCTAATGTATCTGCTGAATTATTATCATTGTTTGCTTGTGCTAAATTAACTGCTAATCTTTGACCTTGAGCACCACTTATTTTTACAACTTGATATGCTGCTTTTGTTAATGTAGTATTTGGTGTTACTTTGTTTACTACTCTTGCAACTAAATCAACTCCATTTTTTAAGATAACAGAACCACCTTTTAAAGTAGTTTCTGAACTACCTAAACTATCATTCCATCTTGTTGTTGCTACTGCTGCTGTTCCAGTTGGTGTTGTGTCTAAAGTAACTTGACCAGCTTTTAATTCATATTCTCCTAAATCTACATTTGTAGTTGCACCAGTATAAGGCACAAAAGTAGAAGATGAAGGGATATCAGAAAGTAAAGCCATTGTACCACCTTCACCTCTTATTTCAATTTGTTGGTCTGATGCTGATGTTTGTAAAAATCTTAATATAGTAGTTCCATTATCAACTAAATCTTCAAAATAAAGTCCATTATATCGTAATTCTGTTAAACTATTACCATCATCAATTACTTTTATAGGATTATTTGTTTCATTTCCTTCAGTAGTTACTTGTTGAAGTGTAGGTACTGCTCCAGTTATAAATTCCCAAACTGCTGCACCTTCTGTTGGGTCAGTACAAACATATAAATCACCATTATCTAAAATCCATCTTGTGTTTTGAACAAAACCTTTAGTTACATCATCAGTTGCAGTTGGTGTATATGTAAGATTATGTGATACTTCACGAATAATAGTTCCACCATCATTCATTATGTAAAGTCTACCAGCTTCCCATTTATGTTCAAATCCTACACCACATATTTGTGAAATACCTTTTGCACCACCATTTCCAGCATCAATAGTTCCTTTTTTAAGCATTGAACCATTATCTAAAATAATAGCATCACCATTTGAAATACTTATGTTTTCACCATCAGTAATATTACCTAATACTAAAGTTTCTGCAAGTGTTTGTGAACCACCACCACCTGTTACTTTATTTATGTTTACTGTAATTAAATTATCAACTACATTAATAGTAACTTCTTCAATGGTTTCTCCTACGTTTATATCTATTATATCACTCATTATCTTGTTACATCGTTTTTAATTAGAAAATTACCACTTATGTAAGTCTTAATAGTACCATCACCAAACTCAATTTCTATATCATATAAATAATTATATGCACAAATATCAATTATCTGCTCATTAATCTTAAATAAACCATTTGCATCATCAGTAATTGTTATACCAGCATTATCTACTGAAGTTAAAGATAAAAATGGAATACCACCATATTCTTTTCTTAACTGCATTCTAATAATAGCATCTTCTAAACTATATGGTTCATCGTTTAATAGTAACTCAAATGTTACTTGCTCAAATGTATCTCCTTTAATGCTTTGAAAATTTAATCCCATCTTTAGTTTTGTTTTCTATTTTTTTTAAAAATATTTCTAACTTCTTAACGTTAGCTTGTTTTGGTTTATATTTATTTATCATAAAACCCAACCTGTAAAATAAGCATCTTTATCAGGATACATATCACCATTTGAATTGGCATTATATTCTGGAAAAGAAACTTGGTTAAAACTCATATAATCAATAAATCTATTAGTGTAATGTTGTGCTATATCCCTTGCTTTTTCAATTAAGAAATCAATTTCATTCTTTTCTACATTTGTAGCGTTTTCTGATGTATGTTTGTAGATGCCTTTTCCAGCTATTGTAATGGCTAAAAATGGTAATGCTTCAACCATACTCCAATGTATTACCATAGGTTTAATATACTTAGTTAAAAGCGTTGTATATGGTTCAGTTAAGTCATCAGAAACAATATCATCATTTAGTTTATTAAATAATTGTGTTCCTAAATAAGTTTGTATATGTGTATCTTGTGCAATCTTTACAAATTGAACAAATTTATCTGTATCAATATTACCGTTTAATGCAGTAAATTTTACAATATCATCTCTCGTAACAAATAGTGCTTGTGCCATATCTTAATTTGTAAATCCCATTTTATCCCAATATTCTTGTGTATAACCTTTTGTTGGCATATCTGCTGGTTTCATAGCAACTTCTTTTTCATTTCTAATTCTATAACCATACTTTTCAGCAGTAGCAGAACTAATATTTTTTGCATTTGGATTTGTAGGGTCTATTTTAACACCTTCAAAGTTTGCATAAGTTCTTCTTAACCATTTATGTTCACATCTTGCACCACCTTTGTAAAGCCATATAGAATAATTATCAGCACCTTTAACACCAAAACCAGCATTAACTGCTTGACTTTCCATAGCAATAATATCTTCTTTTCTGTAAACTTTATCAGCATTAATCATTTTATTGCAAAATTCACGTTGTCCAGTTGCATTACCACTATAAACATATCTTGTTATGAATTGTACACCATCAATAGTTTCATCTTGTTCTGGACTTTTAGCATTTGGTCTTGCAGTTCCTGTTGAAACAAATTGCCATATTTTAGATAATGCACTTTTGCTTTTTTTATTGTTTTCGTTTATTAAATCAATTTCAGCATCATATTCATCTTCCTTTTCATAATCAACTTCAAATTCATCTACTAAACTCCATTCATCACCCAAAGTTTCACCTTTAGAAATTAAAGCATCTGCAATATTAGAACTTAAACAAGTATGTGAACTTAAACCAGTTTCTTCTTTTACTTGGTCAGCATTTTGTGTATTATCTAATTCAGTAAATTCTAATGGCTGAATAGTTTTAAAGTATAATTTCAAACTTATTTCATTGTAAAATAATATTTCATCTAATGCTTCTATTATTTCTAATTGATATGGTTTAATAACTATATTATCAAATAATAGCGTAGCAGTCTTAATTTCATCAGCATTGTTACCTAAACCACCATCACCATTTCTAATACCTAATAACATAGGTGATGTTACTCTATGCCCTACAATTAATTTATTAAAGCATTCATTACTTAAATATTCATAGTGTGCTGGTGCATCATTTAATGGTATATCTTCAACTGTTGTTTTGCTTTCAGCATTTGCATTAAAAGCTACAATTACTTTATCACCTCTTGAGCCAGTTAGTTTGTTTTTAACATCAGCTTTAATTTGGTCACGCATCTCCTCTGTTGGAATCCCATTATTGAAATTGATAACTTTAGTCCCACTAAACCCATTCTTTACATCGTTTATTTGATACTCTGATATGCTTTCTTCGAGCATTGCATAATCTAATGCACCATTATAATCAACAGGTGTATAATAGTGAAATATTGGTAAATAAGGTTTAATAACCATTATTTCAATTTCATTACCATTACCAAATCCCCAAGCTGGTATTCTTTTCAATACATCTGATGGTTTCTTTTTAGTCCAATCAGGGCAATAAAAGTATCCTTCTATTTCTCCTTTATCATTACATTTTTCTGCTCTTAAAGTATGTATTGGAAAATGCTCAACTTTAACTACTTTATTCTTTTGCTTTACTATTTGCATAGAAGCCATACCCATTAGTTTGCGTTCTAAACATACTTTACGCAACATATCTGGCTTAAATAAAGTTTTCATTTGTGCATATTCATTTGGCTTTCTTGATGCATCTAAAGCATCTAAACCTTTACCATATATCATATTAGATATTCCAGTAATAATAGCACCATTTGTTGTTGAATATAAGAACCTATCAATCAAGAACTGAAAGTAGTTATTATCATCACCATACTCAATATAACCTTGCTTTTTATTTTCTTGTATTTTAGGTGATGTATAAGCACTTAAATTTACAATAGAAATATTAGAATTATTCATAAACTATAAAATCATTAGTTGTTTGATTTGCTACATATTCATCTTTGTTAATTGTGTAATTAGCAATAACTTGATTTGTGCAAAATATTTTGTCTTTATAAACTACATCAGTATTGTTTAAAATTGATAATGTATAAAAATTACCTTCTTTTAAATCAAATGTTGCAGTTGTGTATAGATAATAACCATCTATATAAAAATCAGATGATATAGTAGTACTTTCATTTGTCATTTCATTTACTAAAACTATTGATGTAGCTTTATAAGTTCTTGGAATGAATTTTAATGATTGTTCTTCTACTTGCTCTTTTAGAATTATCATTTTCTTTTTATTTAAAAATAAAAGTATATTGAAATTGTTTTAATATAGTATTAAAATAAAAAAGGGATGCATAAACACCCCTTAATTAAAAAACAAAAAAACAATTATTAAGAACCTACTACCACTGTAAATCCAGCACCAGCTAAAGTATCACCAATGAAATTCGCTGGTACTTGTTCCATTCCTGTAAGTGTTAAAGTGTATCCACTTAAATCACCCATAGCAGCACCAGTTACAATAGTTCCACCTGTTACATCCATTCCGTGTTCTAATCCACAATAAAAGAAATTACCGTTGTTATCTTCAACAATTACTTGTGGTCTACCATATGCCAAAAGTTTAATTTGTTTGTGGTCAACTATTGATAATTTTTTTAAAGTCAATGCTAATTCTTGTTGAAAGAATGTAGTACCATTTTCTCTTGAAGATGTAATTGTTTGTGTAAAAGATGAAGTACCTTTTAAATCATATTTGTATGCTGAAGGTGTTCCAGCTACTGCATCAATAACGTCTGTGTTTGTTACATCGTAAGTGTACCCAGTAGCATCACCCCAATTAACAAAATAAACTGCTTTTAATCCACCATTGCTATCTTTGCAAGGTTCTAATCTACCTAAACTAATATCACAAGCCATATTTATATATTTTTAAAGTTAAAAAAAAGGTGGTGTTTTTGCACCACCCTTATTTTGATTATTAATTAATTATTAGTTAGCAGCGTTTGTAATACCATAAGTAGTAATATCTTCTACATTACCATATTGTACAGCAGCAGTAAATCTCATAACTACTCTAACATTTTGGTCTCCTAAAGTTTCTGAAGTATCAATAACTTTCACTTCATTACTGTCATTTAATAAACCAGTTCCGAAGTATAGGTTAGATTTTTGAGCAGCAATAGCAACTGTTGGAGCTAAACCATTTGCAACAAATATTGGAATTCCATCAAAAGAAAGTGAACCATTATTATACCATTGTGTTCCCATTGCATTAGTACCATTAGCACCTAAACCTGAAGCTCCAAAACCACCCAAAGCTCTTACGTATGCACGTGCTGTTGCCTGACTAATGTATAAATATAAGTCTTCTTTTCCATAAAGTCTACTTGGAATAGCATCAACTAATTTTCCTAATTCAGCTACAACTGTTGCAGCAGCAGTGATGTTAGTTGAAGTAGCAGCAACTTCTTGTGCAGCTGGTAAATTAGCATCCAAAGTAAGTAATCTTGTAAATCCGTTAAATTCTCCAGCATTAGCAGTAACACCAGCCCAAATATTTTGTTCTGTTTTTTCAGCAACTTTAGCAGCTACGTGAGCAATTAAGAAATCAGCAAATGATGGTGGAAGGGTGTCAAATGCCGAGTACCCTTGTTGAATAGCCATCCAAGATTGATGAAAATCTTTTTTGCATAATTGCAAATTTACTTGAAATTCTTCTGGTTGAATTATTCTTTCAGAAAGTGTTACAGTTGAAGTTGCATCAAAATCACAAGTTGCATCTTTAACAATACCATCAGTAGCAATTTTTTGAATTACTGATTTGTATTTAACGTTTGGCATTACCTCAATACCACCATTTTCAATAGTGGACGCACTCAATAAAGCTGCTGAGATATACTTTGCCGAGAATTCTCCAGCATAAGTAGGAGATGTAAAAGTTGTTGTTGTAGCCATTTTTTATTTAATTTTTATTTTTATTATTTGTTGTTTAATTTACTCAATACTACATCAAATGTTGTAGCTTGTCTTTTTGTAGAATATAAATTCATTTTAACTTCACTTTTTGCTTCTGGATTGTGTGATAAAACTTCAATGTTATCATTTGATAATTCTACTGTTTCTGTTTTAACACTTTTCAATTCAGCAATTTCAGCTCTTAATTTTTCAATTTCAGAAAAGAACATTTCTTTAGTTACACTTTCAACTACTCTTTTAGGTGTAGCTGCTTCAGTTGCCATTTCTTCTTCTTTTTTAGTAGTTTCTACTTCTACTTCAACTTCTGGTGCTTCTTCTTCTGGCATTTCAATAGAAGCAATAATACCTTCTACTTCTACTTTTAATACATTACCATCTTCAAGCATATACTCTCCAACTGGCATTGGTACTTTATCTTCACCATTAACAATAAAGACTGCCATTTCTGGTTCAAATGCTTCTGCTTCAATAACAGTAACACCATCCATTAATTTCATTTGAGCAAGGTTTACTTCCATACCCAAAAGAGTTTTAATTTCATTAATTACATTCATACTTTTTTTATTTAAAAATTAATACTATTTATATTTGTTATAAATTAATTGTTTCTTGATGAAATTATATTACCATTTTCATCTTTTACTACGCAAACAGATTGTGAAACTGTTGAACCAATACCTTGATTAATTAATTCACCTTTACAACATTCTGATGAATATGTGCTATCATCACATAAACAACCTCTTTTAGCGTCTTTTGGACTTGTGTACTTGTTTTTTCCCATTTTAAATATGTTAAACATTAATTAATATTTGTTTTATTTTTTCAATCAATTCTTGCTCTTTATTTTCTTGTAGATTTAATTCTGCTTTTTCGCTAAAATATCCTTCTATGGAATATCCTTGATATAAACCATTTTTAACATCTGCCCATACTTCATCATTGTCTATTCTTTGAACTACAACCCAAGCACCTTCAACTGCATTTAAATTATAGATTGCAGATTTATCACGTTTAACATCTTCAACTATCCAACTTTCTATTGTATAAACACCTTCTGTTTTTTTGTCGTGTTCTAATGTTGAATTATGTATTTTAAGTTTTTTTAAATAAAGTTCTGATGCTTTTCTAACTGTATCTTTTGAAAATCTAATGTTATATTCATAATCACCATTTCTTCTGTAAATATCTTTTTCTGGTATTAATGCTAATCCTATAACTATTCTTTTATCTTCATCAATAGTTTTAAGTTCAACTTTATGCTCATTTAATGCAACCCAATTTTCTTCAATAGCTGGAAATTTAACTAAACTAATAGCATCTATTCCATCTTGAATATTTTGTTCGTCTATATCTAAATAAATAGTTTCTAACTTTTTCATTATACTTTTTTTTAAAAATTAAATTATTTATATTTTGTTTTAAATAAGTAACATTAAGTTTGTTTTTATTAGTTAATGATACTTTTAACTAACATTAACCTAAACTTGCATTAGTAATTATTTTTCTGTCTAAACCTTGTGCAGAAGTTACATCATTAGAAACTACGTATGCTTTAATAGGTGCTTGTTCTGATTTTCCAGCCATTGTTTCAGCTAATTGATTAACACCACTATTTCCAACTACATTAAAACTTGGTGCAGATACACCACCACCAGAAGGTGCAGCACCACCACCACCACCATTAGGTGTTTTAACTGCTAAAATCTTTTTAACAGATGC
>Ga0181363_1000120_pt1 | contig 22276 bp, 42 predicted proteins | sample Fa13NDMLBSN_FD_130109 | JGI IMG/M metagenome (GOLD analysis project Ga0181363, IMG submission 130109) | Freshwater viral communities from Lake Michigan, USA - Fa13.ND.MLB.S.N | ecosystem: Environmental > Aquatic > Freshwater > Lake | place: USA: Michigan | collected 2013-09-23
CGCATTGATTCCCGTACCCTTGAACGGCATCGTAAGGAACGCCAGCACAGATGAAACCGCAGCGGAGACACCAGCCGCTACCGCCTTGCTCCCGTAGAGTGCCATCACTTCTTCACCTTACGCTTATCAATAGCCAGCATGACTACATCACGCACCTTCTCAAGGTCAGATGTGGACAAGAAGTCTAAATTCTCGATGATTTGGTTTACTAGTAGCATCTCACCAAATGGAATCTTTACCTCAGGGACATTAGCACTTTTCTTCAATAACTTACTAAGCCAACTCATAGCATTTCCTCCTTGGACGCTTTACTGAAAACCAAGTCACTTGGCGAACTATCACGTATATGCTTCAACACTACTTCTCTTTGGGACTGTAACTGAAACACTTTAGCATCTGAGTCCTGACGCACAAAGAATGCGATTACCGCAGTTACCAGTGCAGGAATACCTGCACGTACTCCTTCAACAGCACACAACGTAAACATCTTCATCACATAACCAAATGTAGCAGTATCTGGTATGTGCCTTGCTTCCCACTCCATATTGAATGCGGGACCAGCACTAGCCATAAATGCACCAAGTGCAATCCATACCAGTCTACTCCAAGCTATGTTCATCGTGATGTCTTAGTCTTTTCCTCTAGGACTCTGAGTCGCTCCTTGACATTTTGCAACTCTTTATCCAGCCGTACAATCTCAACACGCATATCGTGAATGCTACCCTTGAGGTCTTTATACTGAGTTTCACTTTGTGACGTAAGGTGAGCCAACATAATCTCAAGCTTGTCTACTTTACGAACAAACGTGAATGATGCGCCTAAGAATGAGGACACACCTGTAAGCAGGGTAGACAATACTACTGGGAGAATATCCTTAACTTCCATCAGAACCACCTGTAACTGGAGGGATTGCAAATGGAGAACCCGGCATACGCAAGAAGGTATCCAACTGAGACCATAGCCTCATACGTACTTCGTTATACCAATTTCCCCAGAAGGCACGTTGAGCAACAGATGGGTCATCCGTATTCTTTAATGCCAACTTGTAGGCAGCGTAACTAGCCCACATCTTCAACTGCAAGTCATCAGGGATAACCGTAATAGACGTTGCAGAGATATCACCTAAAACACCACATCCATAAACAGTAAAGGCAGTGGATGCCGATGGTGCAGGATAAACCCTTATTCCGTAGTCACCAGAACGATACCAATACTTTGGTGTACCTACAGCGGTAGCCTCAAAGGATGGGTCATATGCACGTAGTGATGGTTCGCTACAGTGTGTAAGATTCGTAAGACCAGACTGTACTGTTAGTGGAAACCACATACTACTAGCGTCATTCACCGTTGAAGCGTCAGTAGGAACATAAGTAGAATCCAAAGACAGACTGGATAAATTGATTATAGGATTGGACTGAGTAATCGTTCCCTTAGCTGGAACGTATATACAAGTCCTACACGTTTCTTTGATAGCCTCATTCAAGTAGGCTTCAATTGTTGCACTCGTTGTGGTCGTAACAGTACCTGAGCCGTCACCAACTTCACCAACAGATGAGTTAGTCGCTTCGTTCAGGAGTCGTAGTACCTCTGAGGTAAGCGTTGCAAGATTAGCCATTAGACTGTCCTTCGACCATATATAGCAGAGTTTGACTCAACCATACCCAGTCTATCCAGATACTCGCTCTTGTACAACGCAAGTACATTAGCATCCTTCATCTGCATAGCTCGTGAGTACAAAACAGAGTACACCAAACAATCGTGTGCAGATTCAGGGAGAGGACACTCTTGGTCATCAGCAAGTGGTACAGCATTACCATTAGTGTCGTACTGCCATATCATTCCAGGCTGACAGTAACCTTCAATCATAACGCCGTTTGTGACGTTGTCTGTTGGCGTAGGAAGGAACCTAAGCCTATTAGTGGCATAAAGTATACAAGCGTCGATTGTAGCGTTACCTTGGAGCCTGTAGCGGTCTACCTGACGGTCAGCAAAGTCTAGTAATCGTAGTCGCTTGTATTCGTTATCTTCTAACTTGAATACTCCCCTAATACGATACATATCAGGGGAGCAGTATTCGTCTACATCTTCTTCTAAGTCTAGGTAACGTCTGCCAAACAAACAGTCTGTTTTACGGGCTATCTGATTGGCAGATTCCAACACTAGGTATTCCAAGCCAAATGGGTCAAGGTCTTGCTTGCTACCAAAGTGGTGCAAACCTATCATCCTGACCTTTTGTTTGATTTCACCTAGTGTCATCTCGTTACCTTATATTACTTAGAGTCCGACAGACCCATCACGTCCGTTGACGATAGCAGCCATCAGGATTGTCATAGTTCCTGCACCACTCGAAGTAGTACCGGAAATCTGAAGCTGAATGTATGGCTTTACAGTCAACAGTGGGAGGTAAACAACCTTCGTTACACTTACAGTTGTATCAAGTGCAACAGCAGCTGTTACTGCAACTGGAGACGATGACAATGCACCAGCATTACCACTTGTCGTAGCAGCAGCACTACCAACAATACTGAGGGTAGGTGTACCAGCACCAGATACAGAACCGTTGTTCTGATAAATAACCTTGACGAACTGAGGGCTGTTCTGACCGTTGTTACCAGTAAGTGCAGCAGCTGTAGATGTCTTAGTATCTGCCTGTGAACCGAATGCAGCAGCGTCTGCTACAATCTCGTTCCACGTTTGGAATACGTCAGATGCAACGGTATATGCCTTGCTACCAGAGAATGTAGCAACAGTCTGAAGGTTACCGGAACCAGCAACAGGAGCCTGAGCGATTGTTCCAGTTCCGTCAGCAATCGTAGAGAATTTGAAGGAAGCCTTCTTATCACGTGCCATTTCTTTTCTTCCTTTCTATTATGCGACTCGGCAGAACAAGCGACCAACGGCACGAGTATGTGGAACCCACAAACCAATACCCCAATCGAAGACAACGTTGTGCATAATGCCATTTTCCTTGGAAAGACCAAGGTAGGTTGGCTTGAATGGTCCGCTCTGCCATCCCTGTGCATATCCAGTTCCATAACGAACTGCATAGATGGAGGAAGCAACGGAACCTGTAATACCAGATGCAGTCTGAGTATCCGAGATTACACTCGTAGTACCATCAGCCTTACGACCAACTGTACGAACGGTTGCATTCTTGTACTTCTCAACTGGGCGGTCGAACGAGTCACGTGTGACATCAAAACCAGCACCAATACCCATAGTACGGATAGCGAACTCAACAGAACGCTTTGCCTTCTCAGACATATACAGAACAACACCATCTCCATCTGGGGAGTTCATGTTGTCAAGCAACTGCTGGAGGTAAGCGAAGAATGCGTTAGCCGTAGCAGATGTCGTACTAGCCGAGATATCAATACGGGCAGCATCTGGTGCAATCAAAGACATTTCCGAAGGAATATCAAAATCGCTAGGGTTGTCCATACGATAAGCAAGCCCAGGGAAACAATCAATATTGCCCGTAAGTGGGTTGTTGTTAATGAACTTGTCGTTGAAGTCATAAGCAAAACCTTCGAGGAAGATTTGAACCTGCGCTTCAATTGGGTCGATGATGTTCGTCGGTTGGTCAAGCAGAACGTGGTCAACAAGAATCTTGTTGCGAACCAAGTACATCTGCTCTTCGTACGACTTTGGTCGTCCCTTGACTGCGACTGGTTCAGAGTTTACACCCGTCCAGTTTGGCGAAGGGATACCGGAGTTGAGATAACGAACACCAATCTGCTTGAGGGATGGTGATGTGTAGAGAGGAATGTCTTTAAGTGCATTCCAAGTCTTGTGGAGGGATTTTGTGATTTCCTTGACGAGTGGGTCATTGCTGATTGCTGCTTGGTCCGCAAGCGTCAAGGCACCGTTAAAGTCAATAGCCATTTACTTAGCCTTTCCTACATTGTTTTGTTTCGATTAATACCCATCATTTCTGAGAGGGATATTCTTCGTTGTTGCTGTGATGCGCCACCAACCACTGGTGCTGCTGAACCTGCTTGTGATTGTGGAGTCGGAGTACGTTGACCCTGAACCACTTGCTTAGTAAGTTCTGGAACTAGTGATTGCTGAAGACTCTGAATCTGCTCGTGTACAAGTCGTACTGCATCCGCAGGTTTTACACCTACGTTTACAAGACTGTCCACCATATGATTAGCCTTCTGTGCCAGTGGATACTGAATAGCAGCTTGTTCACGTTCTCGTTGAACCATAAACTGACTGACTTCCTGCATTGCCTGTTCATAGCGGAACTTCTGTAGTTCTGCATCAAGTTGCATTTGGGCAGTAGTTGGGTCAACCAGCTCTTGCTGCTCAAGTTCACGATAGCGTTGGCGAATAGAATCTTCCTGCGCTTGAACCTGTTGCTGTTGCATAGCCCTTTGAATATCAGCAGCAGATTGAAATCCCTGCTGTTCAAACTGACTAATAACATCAGCCCATTTATCAAGCCGCTCAGAAGCAGCTCTTGCCCTATCGTTTACTTCCCTGAACCTATCGTAAGGGATAGGACCTGGTTCCTTAGTATCGGTGGCTGGCTCTGACAGATAGCCGAAACTATCATCAGGTGCGGATTGCTCCGCTGGGACCATAGCACTTTCGTTAACGCCTGTCGTGCTTCCAGTATCGTAGTCGGCGGTTCCACGTACTGCGTCCAAAATGGCGTTACCAACGCCGTAACCGTCTGACGCACCCGCTGATGAATCGGGTGTAGGTGTCATCATCTCGTCTGACAAATTTATCGTACTCCTTATTTCTTACATTGCCAACTATTGGGGATTCATTTGTTGTTTCAATTTTTCCTTTGAAACATCAACGATACCCTTTGCAGCATCGTTCTCCTGAGTCAGGCGTGAACGCTCCCGCATCTTGATAAGGTCAGATTCTGTCTTAGCAGCAATCTGAGCCTGTATCTTCTGTGTATCCAGTTCGGACTGCAACTGAGCAGCCTCTGGGTCAAACTTACGAGCAGACTCAGCCGCAACCCCTTGTTGCTGTGCCATCTGCTGTTGCATCATCATTGCCTGTTGAGCCATACCCTCTTCCTGCTCATCGAGATGTTGGATAATCTTAGATGTCTCAGGGATGTTCAACATACTGACAACAAGCTTGTTTGTTGATGGGTCACCAGGGTCACCAAACAATCCCATCTGTCGCATAGTCAGTAACTTCTGCAACTTCTGGTCAGGGCTGTCTTCCATACTTGAACCCGGTACATACACAATGCGGTATTGACCTCCGTTGCGAATATGCTCAAAGGTAATAACGCCCTGCTCGATGTTTTCGTATGGATTAGACTCTTGGTCAACATTACCAATGAATGGTGCTACACCAAACTCTTCAACAAGAGCAATCTCCCACTCTTTGATTTTGGCGGCTGATATCTCAATGTCCGCACGTACATAAGAGTGTTGCGTATTGTCTGCTCGTTGAAGCAACTGAACAGCCTCAGCAGGTGTGCCAGCCGGAGCCATACCTTGAGACACATCATGCAATCCCGCAATATCCATCATGTCCTTTTCAACATATTGGAGCATAGGGAATAGGTCACCACCAATGCCAGGCGCACGACTAACTACTGGAGGCGCAGAACCGGGATTGTAGTAAATCTTCTTGTATGTACGAGTCTCGTCGTAGTAATCATCACCAGTATTATTGAATGCATCAGCACCTACATTAGATAGACGCTGAACCATTACATAGTCTCGTTGTTGCTCAAACTGCTCAAGCATACGTGAGTAAACTCGATTGTATGTTTGTTGCAATGAACACAAGTCAAAGCCTAGCGAATGCCCGTACGGTGTACCACTACGTGGTTGCCAACGAAGAGGTATAAATGGGAACTCGTCCTTCTTCTTGTATAGCCAAGGTCCAGCGTGTAGTAATACAGCGTTAGTGCTAACTATGTATCGCCCGGATGGATATTGTTGTGACGGTTTTTCCCAGTACTCATAGACAATTGCAGCACGTTTTTTGGAGTCACTCTGAGCAAGTCTAGCAGTAGATGGTGGAACCCATCCATTACCTGAGCCGTTACCACCTTCAAGGTAAGCATCAATATAGGATGCGTTATTACCCATCATTGCGTCAGGGTTAACTAACTTACCTGTGTCACCATAGTTGTCTACGAACCAGGATAGTGGTTTTGCAGATGCGTGAATCAACCAACGAACGTCAGCATCACGCTTTGCTGTTGGGTCTAGGAATACGTCAAAGGCAGGAAGAATTTCTTCCTTGACATCACCAATCTGGATGTTCTCATACCCTGTAATCTCACCTGTTTCAGGAGAGAAGTAAGGCATAACCTGTTCACCTTTAGCATCCCAGTAAATCTTTAGATAGGATGTTCCGCATACACAAGCCCAGCGTACACGTTCCTTCAACTGAGTCTCTCGGCTGAACTTACGGTTATAGTGACCACAGATGTGGTTTGCTTCATCCGAAGCAAGTAGGTCTTTTTGGGAATGCGAAAGTGGTACAGCTCTCGCATCTGGTGCAACCTGAGTCAACTTACCTACAACACCATCAATTAATGGGCGCATCTTATTGACTGTGATGTAACGGTTAGGTTCGTCCTTATTCTGTAACTGGATGAGGTTACGTGTTTGACTTGAGATTCGGAACCACTGCCTACCTTCAAAGAAGGCAATAGCCATAGCCCACTCAAGTTCCATCTCTTGCCTTGCTCGATAAGCAATATCAAACTGCTCTTTGACGAACTTGGTAATCTTTATCTTTTCCTCATCAGGAGCATCGGGTAATACCTTCCACTCATTTGAGTTATGGTCTAGCGTAAGATTGTTGTCGTTGATAGTCTCATCATTTTTCAGTTGAGCAGCACCAGGGATACCATCAACCATACGCTTTTCATAAGCCATAACTTTAGGTTGCATATCTTCTTGCATCTTTTGCTCGGCAAAAGAAACCATCCCAGACATAACATCCATTCCAAGAGTGTTCTTATTCCTCTTGCGCTGTAGAGGTAATCGCATCAGATGTACCAATCCTTATCATCCTGCTTTTTACGTGCAGGTATATTCCTACGAATGCAGTGTAATTCATATGCGGTGTATACACACGCACAAGTAGTTATAAATGCAAGTGTACCAAAGTAAATGTTCATAGTTTTCACAGGTAATCTTTCCTACCGTACCCATCATCTGCCCATAATGGCTTCCACGTTTTCATATCTGATGTCTCTGGACACTTGACCGGATATTCACGCCACATCAATCCATATCGGAATGAGTCAATGGCGTGGTCACTTCTCGTACCTCCATCAATCTCTTCAGGGTCTCTAGGGTCAGCCATAGTATTACTCAGTTCCCTAATAAGGTTAGGGCAAGCATCCCTAAGAATGCGTAACTTAGGCTTTACCTTGTCACCGTCTACTCTACTTGCAATCAACCATTCCTTGACTCTGCGCCAACCCGCCTTACGGTCTTTGACTGCACGTACGCAAGGTATACCCTTCTTCCACCATATCTCTACTGGATACTCACCAATACGCTGAGACACATTCTCCGGCGGGAATGTATTCGCCCAGTCAAACGCAACTGCTTCAAGTTTAGTGTTCCACTTACCATCTTTGAAACGTCTATCCGCTGGCTCCGCTAGTTTATGTTTCTCCATAAGGAGAAGTGCATTCTCAGCCTGTTTAGAGGACACGTGACCTGCTTCGTAGAACTCTCCAATAGCGTAGATGTTTTCTTTCTCATCACTTGCGTAAAGGATGAATGCAGCTGGTGAACCTGTACCAAAGTCGTGGCTTGCCCAGTATCTCCACCAGGGCTGAAGTTCTACAGCATCTACTACGTGCCAAGGCTCTCCTTCTGGACCATACTCCTTGAAGTCAGCAAAGAACTTACCTCCAACACCAACTTCATGCTGGCACTCTCGAAGGAAAGCGATGATACCAAAGTCATCAATCTCTCTTTGGCATACCTCAATAGATTTATGCTCCCAGTTAGCCTCACCACCAGTAATCTTGTAACCTGTGCGTCCGTCTTCTTTTTCAACAGGCACATACTGTAAGTTCTGAATAGCAGGAACAATAGGCGATTGGATTCTGTTCTGCAACATATCCAACTCACCACTAAGCACTCGGCTCATTACTGAGTTAGCGTGGATTCTGTTCTGCACAAAGACGATTGCACAGTCAGTACTCTTCGCAGGAAGAATAGTCTGGGTGATAGTCTGAATCTTCTTCTCAACCCTATTGACTGAGTCATCTAACTCATCAATATCGTCTAAGATAATCATGTCTGGACGAAGGTTGTCTAACTTCACACCACGTGCGCCAGTATCAAGTCCAAAGGCTAGAATATTGAATCCATTAGCAGTACGCAGTTTTTCAGCATTCCAACCCTTTGAATATCCATACTTGTTAATAGCCCGTTCAATGCCACACTTTTCCATCGTGTTAGCAATATCAGCAACGTGACGGTTAGCGGCATCCTGCGTTGAACATACATACAGAAGGAACCTACGAGTAGCTTTGACTGCAATACGACTGGATATAAGTTCCATCGTAGTAGACTTACCACCACCACGAAACCAACACTCAATCAACGCCGGTGGAGGTGAACCAGTCTTGATACCTTCAGCCCAGTCCCACGCACGTATGTGGTGCTTACCAAGTGGTGCTGACGCAGCGTGTGGGGCAAACTTCCGTAGCCACTTCGTATACTCTAGCTCACTACCATCAATAGGGTGAGCCGTTGAACCAAACTCACTACCATCAATAACATCATCAAACTTCTCTTGCATAGCCTCAAGCAATGCAATACTCAAAGGCTTATTCGGTCGGATGAACTTCTTGAGTGGTTTCGGCGTTATCTTCGTATTGACCAGACTCTTCTGAGCCATCTATTACCTCTGCATCTATAATCATGTCATCAACAGAATCTGCGTAGACAGCAAGCAATTTACCAATACCAGCCTTGATACCTTGGTATTCCTCATTATTAGAAACATTAGCCTTGATGATATTCACCAACTGCATAACTAGGCTAAACGCTTGGTCTACCTCTAGTGTATACGCCTTCTGATGAAGTAGTCGTTGCTCTGTCTCTACAATGCTCGTTCTTTTTTCAATGAGTTCAATAACATCCTTTGCAGCTGCATATTCAGACATTACCTCATTGAGTGCTTTACCTAAAGCATCAAACGTATCCCAAAAATCTTCAGCGTATTTCTTTTCCACACAAGCACGATACATCTCTTGTATCTTCTTGTATTGCTCAATACTTACACCTTCAGCCGCTGCTTCTGCCCTTGTATCAAGCAATGCAGTTATGTACGCAGTGTCATCCCTGAGAGACCACAAATCTGGGTCTTCTCTCAGTTCATCAATACGCTTTAGTAGTCGTGAACCAACATTCCTAAAACGAGATGCAGCACCAGTACGGCTTGACAATCCAGTTGTAAAGTTAGCCTTATCAACTGCTACAACTTCCTTAGGGATACCGCCGTGCCTCATACACAAGTTTCCCCCTTTAATAGCGAAGTTCTTACATAGGAACGTAGACTTATTGATAGAGATTTCTGCGTTACATAACTTGACCAAGGTTCCATTCCTGGTCTTGTATCGCTCTCCGTCCTTCTCAGTGATTGGGTCTTTACTGTTGTCACTACGACCGTACGAAAGATATCTTCTTGCCTTTGGTGTCACTTGTTTTACTTGATGCCCTTATCGTTGTATACTTTCACTATGTCAGATATACCAGTAGTAAAGCATTATCGCCAAGGAAAGATTCAGGCAATAGACGTTATTGCTGACTGGGAGTTAAACTTTTCACTGGGTAACGTTTTGAAATACGTTGGCAGGGCTGGCAAAAAAGAAAGTGCCACTCGGCAAGAAGACTTGCAAAAGGCACTTTGGTATTTAGTATTTGAGGTTACTCAGTCAACAGGTGTTACTGACAATATTGTTACAGCCGTCTCAAGCATCAGTGAAACAAATAATCCGGTTGATTGAATCTCCCTCAATTATCAAAAGATAGAAATCATTTCAGCAGCTTTTTTTGCTTCTGCAACCTCATCCATCTTTACTTTTGGCTCTTGATTACCTTGACGCTTCTTCATCTCAAGTGCTTTTACTGGATTAAACATAGACTGCGTTTGGAACCATTGTTGCATTCCGAGACGAGCCTTCTGCTGTGATTCCGGGTCAAGTTTACGGAACTGTTCCGAACCCGCTAAAAGCCTCATGTATTCAGAACGGTCTTTAGGTTGACCCTTTTTCACTGATTCTTGAACCAGTGAAACACCATAGGCAACTGCTTTACCTAATGGTGTGTCTTGATTCTTCCGAATAAAGTCTAAAGTATCTCCACCAGACTCAGGTGCTTTAGGAGGTCCAAATACAGATTTATCTGTATTACCCATTCCCACAGTCATACCCTGCTTCATATTCCTAGTTCTGACTGGAGGTTGCGGGATAGGTCTACCTTCCTTCCTTGCCTTAGTTTGCTCTTGAGCAAGACGATATGCATCTTCCTCGCTCATAACATTTTTTCGTTGTGTAGGCAATCTTACTGGAACAGGTGGTATAGGTCTACCCTCTCTTCTAGCCTTTGATTGTTCCTGAGCAAGACGATAAGCTTGCTCTTCCGTTAATCCAGACTGCGGCATTATTTCTTCTTGCCCTTCATCATAAAGGCTGGCATCTTCTTACCACCCTTTTTCATATCAGCCTTTTCGGCTTTCATAGGCATATTGTCTTTCTTGGACTCAACACCCATCATCTTCGACATAGACATTCCGCCCTTTGGATAAGGCATTCCCATTGGCATAATTACATTCCTTTTCTGTAAACAGCAGAGGCTTTCTTTTCCTGTGCTTTACTCGGTCTAATCACTACACCACCTGACTCTGAACTATGTTCAACAGCCTCAGCCTGTAGCACCCTACGAGCAGATGGAGTACCTTTTAGGTCATGCTCTCGCTTTTCCATCTGTAGATATTGAGACATAGTAGGCATACTTTTAAGGTTATGCTCTTTCATCTCAATGCCCATCAATTTATCCCAAGACAGATGATTGATATGCTTGTTCATCTGATTAAGCATTTACTTAGCCTTTCCCAATACCTTCTTAAGTCTAGGGTTTTTAGCCTTAGCAGCAGGACTTGCCTTACGAGCAGCTGATGCAAGAATAGCACCGGCACTATTCATAGAGATACCTTGCTTCTTAGCAATCTCAGCCTGGACTACTTTAAATCCACGATGCGGTTTAGTTTTCATTCTTACCTCACTAACAATTCCAGGCTCGTAGCGATTTATTGATACGGCTATTAGGGTCAGCAGCAGTTTTTGCAGACGTACGCTTTGCCTTCATCCCTTTCATCCTGCTACAGAATGAATCACGCCTTGCGGCATCTTTAGGCGTTTTAGGCTTAGGCGCAGGTGGCTTGAGATTCGCACCAGTAGTCTTTTTGAAATGCGCTCGTCCAGCAGCATTCAATCCACCCTTAGGATTCTGGTATTTCTTCAGTACGCCCATAATCGGATTGTAACGTATGACGCTATTAATACATAACTGATAAACTTATCATATGGCACAAAAATTAATCACATCTACTGATGACCCTTTGTACATAAACGCAATTGTTCATCTTGCCAATCTCCTTGACGAACGCACATTTGGAACACCTATGGGTGTATCTCCGAAGTGGAAAGAGAAGTTTATTGGCAAGCAGTATTGCGAAGAGGGATGCGTCAATGGACGTTGTCTGGGTCACACACTCATCTGTAACTTAGGGACAATCACTAAGCATCCAAGTTACTCATTCTTTGTATTCCACCGGGAAGACTACTCAAACGGTAAAACTCAAAGCGTGATTTACTTCTATGAAGATGAAGCAAAAGCTGAGACTCAGTTCAATACTTTGAAACGGAGAGCAAGAGATGTTTGACAACCTCACAACAAAAGAGAAGTACATCCTTCACCTTATGGCTGTAGACAAATTGACAGTCAAAGAGATTAGCGATAAAGTACTCATCTCTACCCGTACGGTACATTACCATCTACAAAACATCTACAAGAAAAGAGGCTATCCAACATCGGCTAGGTCTCAGATGAAAGTTGCTTTGGAATACGTTGAATATATCAATTCAGGTATTGCGGAGAATTAGTAATCATGTATACTATTTTTGTCTGAGTTATACCTACCTACCTACCTCAATTCAGGCTACCTTTCATGATGAAGAGCCAGCTTACTCCCAGAGCTGGCTCTTTTAATTTGTCTACTAGATACCTGTGCTACCTAGTCCACCAGTACGAATAGCGTCACTTGTCACTGGGGTGAAGATATCTACATCGCACTTAGCAAATACTAACTGAGCAATGCGGTCACCTTTGTTGATTACAAACTCACGCTCTTCAATGTTGTTACCCGGAACCTTTGAAAGAATAACCTTTACTTCCTGCTTGTAATCCGAGTCAATGATTCCTGGTGCATTCAATACAAAGACACCATACTTAGCAGCTAGACCTGAACGGGAACAGACCATAGCGTAATGTCCTTCAGGTATATCTACAGACACACCAGTAGACACAATAGCTATGCCACCGTTATAGACAATATGCTCTGTAGTGGCGTACAGGTCAAATCCTGCTGACCCTGACGTAGCCCTAGTAGGAATGACCGCATCCTTATCTAGTAGGTTAAACATTTTTACTCTCCTTCGATTCTTCATTCATCTCTTCCATCACACTTGCAATAAACGGAAACTGTATTTTGAACTCGTCAAATATCTTGTTAGCCAAGTCTTCATGCTCGCTTTGCGTACCGTTGCCACGCCGTACGTTCATATAGTGAATCCAATTACGGATGTATGAGTTGGCATACAACTTAGTAGGCGCACACTCAGGCAGGATAGCCCTTGCAGTTTCAAAAGCTACGCCACATTCAATCAACTGGTCATATGACTCTTGAATCTTGCGAACTGCATCAGAAACAATGCTGTCAGCATAAACTTGCATATCAGTTGGCAACTCAATGGATGACTGACGATTGTATGGATGCTTGCCACGCATAGTTGGCGCAATAATGGGTTTATCAACCTCTGCATACCTTTGACTGAACTCCTGGACACGAATACTTGAATGCCGTATGAACTGACGGCTAACCATTCTAGTTGTCTCTATCTCGATTGTCCAGTTAGCCATTTCAAAGATTGACCAATGGTTATTACGCATACAGTATTTCAGTAGGCGTTTATTTTCTTTTTCAGTTCTATCAAATTGCTTACTAGAAGATACTCGTGCAGTAAAGCAGATATGTTCCTCTGCGTTGGGAGTTTTCCATATAGTCTTAACTTCGTTCATTGATTACCTATAGAATCCTTTATGTACAAGTCTTTTGAAACCTCCGCCAATCGACAGGCTGAATCATATGCAGCACTCAAACTGCAAAGCCGTCTATTCTGCATATTTGGTGAGTGTGATATATCAACCACCAGTAAGCAGTGCAGGCACGATATTGAGTGGGTAGCTGGAGAATCAAAAGGCATATGTGAGTTCAAGCAACGTACTCATAAGTTTGGAACATACCCAGATGCAATGATTACTAAAGCAAAGTGGGACTACCTAAGAAGTTACGATGGACACGCTATCCTGCTCACTGAGTTCATCGATGGTGATTACGTGACTGAGGTGCAAAGTATGCCTAATCTTGAACCGAGGCTCGCTGGTCCAAGATTAAAGAGGAATGAGTATGACGAAGCATTGTCCGTCTTCATTCCTCTTACGTACTTTACGCCACTAGGATTGTGGGTTCCTAAGCAAACGGGTCTTCAATCTCGTTCAGGTCAGATTGACCAGTAGCTGACTTAGGCGATTCACTTCCGCCTCCAGTCTTTCCACTGTCCAAAGGCTGAATCGTATCAGCAACAATTTCCCAAGCCTTGCGTTGCTGGTTCTCTTTATCAGTGTATGAGCGAACTTGGATGCGACCATCAATAGCCACAAGGCGACCCTTAGATAAGTAAGTGCAAGCAAAGTCCGCAGACTGACCCCAAGCCGTAACATCAAAGAAGTCCGTTTCCTTCTCTCGACCCTTGCGGTCAACTGCAATACGCAAGTTAGCAACTGACTTTCCACTACCAGTCTGGCGATGTTCTGGGTCGGCAACCAAACGACCAATAAGAATAGCCTTATTCAGCATCAGTAACCTCAGGATTCAAAAGCAGCTTGTACGAAGGCGTTGCAACTTGCATCGAGCGAATAGCCAACTCAGCAAAGTCTAACATAATCTTCATAGGAACTTTTGCTTCGTAGTTACGAATGTACATCCACGCTTCACCAGCAGATACCGCTGACACCATTTCAGTGCTGTCTTCGGTTTTGATTGCTACATCGTAGGTTCCGGCAACCTTAGGGTTGATTACAACCTCTGCATCAGAATCCCTTGAAAAGGAAATAATCTTCATCACTGTACTCCTCTGACAGTAACCTGTCATCAATGACAGTGTATCACATCACTTACTTGACACTACCATCTGAGTTTCTTTTGAAACTGCGATTAGTCGCAGGTTTCACCAACCGTAGGTTGGAAGGTGCGTTAGTACCACCCTTTGAAAGAGGTTTTTTGTGGTCGATGTCTTTACCCTTACGGGCTACACCATTAGCATCCATAGCCCTGCGAGCCTTTTGTCTTTCCATACGAGTTGGGTGTTCACCCCTAGCAACCTGTTGCTTATATTCCTTGTCGTAAGGCCTGGCTTTGTTTACGTATGGCATAGTCGTTTCCTTGGGTAATCATAACACAATCACTACGTGCGTCATATATATGTACATACGTAGTATGTATATATATCTTCTTGTTAATAGGGGTATAAAAAACTTGACCCTCCCCCCTCAAAAAACTTACCCCCCAATAATCGGGATGCGTAGTAAATATTCATTCATCAAGTGGATAAATCTATCTTCTCCAACAGGATAGAATCAGTCTATAGAACCCATTAAGCCTCTGAATATGCTCAAACAAATGGGTCACTTTTACTGGGAATAATGACGTATGAGTACTGCAAAAAAGACCAATCCAAGCCTCTGGAATAAGATAGTTAGTGACGTAAAGTCATCATCTAAAGGTGGCGATTCTGGTGAATGGTCAGCTCGTAAAGCTCAGTTAGCAGTACAAAAATACAAGGCTTCTGGCGGTGGATACGAAGGTCCAAAGAAGGCTGATAATAGCCTTGCAAAGTGGACTGACCAGAAGTGGCGTACTAGTGACAACACACCTTCAGAGGGTAAAAAGCGGTACCTACCAGATAAGGCTTGGTCAGCACTTAGCCCTGGTGAAAAGGCAGCAACCAATCGAGCAAAGGCAGAGGGCAACAAAACTGGCAAGCAGTTTGTTGCACAACCTAAGACTATTGCTAAGAAAGTATCTAAGTTCCGTTGACATGACACTATTACTAGGTTAGAATTCCTTAGAGGTAGTGTTATGACATTTGGTGAGGTACATCAAGCTATTACGTACGGCAAGCCTGTAAGTCGTGTTCACTGGGGTAGTGACCAGCTGACATTACGTTGGTCAGAAGTATTCAACTGCTTTGTCATCAAGACCCCTGAAGCAGAGACTCAAATGGAATCACTTACCTTGCCATCTGACTGTTTCTTCGCTGATGACTGGATTGTAGTGGAGGAACCAGTATGGTAAAGGTAATTAAACATTAACCATATTATTACTTCACTTTGATGTAAATCCAAATAACCTCATCATTTACTGTGATATATTAACCACGATAGTTAATTACGCACTAATGGTGAGATTATGCATATTGAGTCACGTATTCCAGCTGATGAATTCAAATCAGTGTTAAATTCAAGATTTCCAAACGAACACATTGTGTCTGTTTTAAATGAACTTGAACAGCAGTATTTTACTGAACCACGACACGCAAATTCAAAATATGTATATCCATATTGGAAGGTATGCATAGAATGTAATGACATCTATGCGACTTATACTAAAGAACAAGTAACACGTAAGAAATCGTGTAGTAAAAAGTGCTCATCTGCTCTGTTGCAAAAAAAGCGCAAGCCAAGACCTATTAACACTTTAAAAAACGAGTCACTTGATTGTCCAGTATGTGGAAAGCAATTTATCAGAAATAAAAAACACATATTACGAGTTACAACGTCAGTATGCTCACAGCAATGCAATGGAGTGTTAAGAGCAAAGGCACTTGTTGGTCATGAGCATAAAGGGCGAGGCAATTGGAGTGATGAATCAAAACAAGCACTAGTTACTCGTATGTCAGGAGACACTAATCCAAGTTGGAAAGGTGGAATAACATACATCAAAAAGAAGGGCAATTATAAACATCCTAAATATGTAAAGTGTCCTGGTAAATATATATCTATGGCTAGACCAGATGGATTTGTAGCTGAACACAGATTAGTTGTTGCAATGCAATTAAATAGGTTACTGGAACGAATAGAAGTAGTTCATCATATAAATGGTGACACAAGAGATAATAGGATAGAAAATCTTATGTTGTTCAAGTCAAATAAAGACCATAAGCTTTATGAGGCAGGAAGATGTATTACACCATTATGGCAATACGAACTTGATAAACCAGTCTAACAATATTGGAGATACTCTAATCTGTATCCTCGGAATTGAAGCCCTCGATAGGTGAAAGAGTAAGCCCTACCTAGACCACCTTGACCAATATTGTATGTGCTGGCATCAATTACCAATCCAAAGTTATTTACACCAGCACACTCTTGAACTACTGACGGACTCCAACCGTCTTAGAGCGAAACTCGACCTGAATAACAGCGTACGGACTCTAAACTGCCGCCGGGATGAATCATCCTTTGCAGGGGTAGCGAGTAGTTCTTACTGCCAATTGTACCATATAGTGGTACATCTACTAGTCTAGATGTATACTGTAATCACCACCGAGAGGTGGCATTCTGAATGAAAGTCTCCAGAAAACCCACGTCAGAATATTCCATTGGCTTATAACCTCTGTTAACAAAGAAAAACCCCGGCTTGTCACCGGGGTTCTTCCTTTGGTAGGTTGTTATTCTTGTTGATGCTCACTTCTCAGTGGCAAAAACATAATACCCTATATCTACATATAACCCATAGCGTGACCAGCATTCATAAGCATCTCAGCCAGGTCTTCTCCATCAGCTGATACAGAACCTAGTATCCTGCCGTATTTGTCCTTCTTGTGGTTCTTCACACTAACAACTACCTGTACGGTATCTACCTTACTGGTAACCCAGTTTTCAGTAAAGCCTTTAGCGGTTACTCCAGCCTCTGTACTTATTTCAGGGCAGTCAATCTTTGCTACCCGTATCTTGATTGCTGTAAGGGCTACACCGAAGCCGAGGTCGATATCAGCCTCCAACGTATCACCGTCAACTACACGTATATTTCTAAGGGCATAGTGGTACAGCGTTTTAGTCTTATTCATACTCATCATAATACTGCTAATAAATGTACGTACAACGTACGTGTGCATACGGAATACCTATCTGACTTGTACTACGTTGATATGCACACCATATGCCAGCTATGCGGAACACACTTACTTCAGCACCATCTATCAATCTTCTACCTGAGTATAAATTGTACGTAACAGTAGTTGACCACCTTACAATTGGAGTAGGTGAGATAGGAAAGAAATTTACTATTGTTACACTTTGCAACGATGTAGTAGAGGAGTGTATATCTACGATGGGAGAAATATAGTAGTGAAATAGAGGAGGATATATCCGTAGGAGTCCCCCCACCCAATACACGCACTGGGGACGGGAGGTTGCCTTACCCGGTACCCCACATCGTGTATTCCAGCATTTCGGAGTCCTCATTTTACATCGTACAAATATCACACTGCCAGCTAAGCAAATCTGTATAGAATGGAACGCGCGCGCGTGAATATCACAAGTATGGGCACATTGTCAAGTTTTTGGGAGTGTGTAATTGTTCACACGTACAGTCCTTGCATATACCGTACTTATCGGTAATACTATTGATGTCGGTAGGGAATACGAAAGGTAAACAAAGAAGTGGTACTAAACCCCTCATTACATAGTGTGCGCGAATTATTGAACGATGCATTTTCGGATGCCCTGGATTTGCAGTCTATGAAATCCACTGCATCATTACCAGAATTGGACGCTCAATTGGAATCAATCCACGAAACGCTAGTAAATATCGGTAATCGTAGCAAGCGGTACGCCAATCTATGGAAAATTACCGCCGATATGCGATACCGTTGGATGATAGGCGAAACCTTAGATGTCATCCATCGCGATATTGACAACCTAGTAATTAGGCTTGACAAGTAACCCACAAAGTAAACAAAAATCCATAAAGGTAGGCAGGTATTACGGCAGGTATCGCGAGATGCCTGCCCAGCTGAAAGGTTAGAATAATGAAGGTCAAATTGTCGGATGTATTGTTTCGACAAGGTACGCATACTGTTGACGGTATCACCTTGAAGGTATCGGCAGATAAACAGGTGCGCGCCTATATTGACGGTGAATTGTTTATGTATTCACCTGCTGGTATGTCAATCGCTACCCGTACGCCAAATTGTGCTGTTAGTAAAATCAGAATTAAGAATGCGCTAAATAAGCTCTTCCGCGCTGTTGACTATCCGATTATCTGGACGGTTGAAGATGGTGCATTATGTTTCACGTGTGAAGATACCGCCTATGGTGAAAATCAAAAATATGATATCGGAACCACGTATGCATATAACATTTGCGGGTTATTCCACTGGCGTGTTGAGAATGCACGTGTGAATAAATTCATGTATCAGGAATTGAAATCAGAACGTTACCTATAGGAAAGGTTAGAACAATGCGAGTAATTGAGAAAAATATGCTTCGGGCAATTCGTGCCGGTAAATCGTGGGAATCTAGTAACACTAGGGTATATGTCAACCCAAGCGGTACGATAGATGTCCATCTATTCAATAATCTGATATGTATCATCGTGCCGGATGAAAGCTTGACTATATGCACACGCTGGCATTCTGCCACAACGAAATCACGCCTAAACGTGATATTGAACGAATACAATCTGCCTACCATCTATCAACGGAATTTTTGCTGGTATACGTGCAAGAATGGCGATAGTAACCTATTCACAGGTACGGAAGAATTCAATATCTAGTAGTGTGACATTTTACACTTGTCATATACCGTACGGTATGTAATACTCAATATGAAAGTAGGACGTTATGGAAAATGTAGATGCTTTGGTATGTAACTATGTATCCCATTATGCAAATGGTGAATTCGACTTTGTAGGTAGACCGGATTTTGATGCTGGCAGTTACTTTGCACGATGTGAGAATTGTGACGTGTATAACACATGCTATGAAGTAACCATCCACCATATACCATCAAGTGGTTACGATATATGCACAATGTGTGAAGGTTGCATTTACTCAGCTGAGTATGGCGATAACGAGTAGGTAGGAAATGCAGGGTAGAAATACCCTGCACATTATGAAAGGTATTACGAAATGGACAATTTGATTTTTGCGTTATGCATCTACGCATTCCCCGTATCGGTTTGGGTTACCTCGTTAGGTATTTCTCAATTGATTGTGAAAGGCAAGTAAACCGATGAAAGAGAATTTCACGTTCAATGTTGACGCAAGTAAACCCGTTCCAACGGTAGCATTTCCAGGGCTATACCCTATCTATTACATAACGCGCGATTGTGCTACCTTATGTCCAGATTGTGTGAATGACAATCTCACATTATGCGCCGATACTGACAACGATAATTGGTATGTAGAAATGTCAGATGTCAATTGGGAAAATCCCGAATTGTATTGTGACAATTGCGAGTGTCGTATACCATCGGCATATGCCGATAACGAGTAGATGAAAGGTAAACAAATGAATAATATTTGGACTGGTCAAACCGATACGCTGGCAGACGTGTTGAAGAAAATAGACGATGCACTAGCATTACTTACGAATTCTACGGACGTGAAAGCGGACGTGAAAGCGATAGGTTTATTATCTGAAGCTGGTAACCGTTTAGAATGCTACATCGCCTGCAATGATGATAATGGGCAGGACGAATTCAACGCAGATGAAAGTAATCACGTAACAGGGTAACAGGTAGGCAAATGCAGGGTATCTAACAGGTACCCTACCAGATGAAAGGATAAGACTATGTGCAGGAAATCATTTGACGCAGGTAAACGTGCTAGGCGTACGCTTCAAAGCTTGACAGCAGCTATATTCACACTTGGCGCATTCTATGTAATATATTGTGGGTTATGGATTCTACAGGGTAGATAGAATCCAGGCGTAGGGTATACGGTAGTGTGGAATATCTCACATACACCCATACCGTACAATCTGGTAGACTAGCAGTGTAGATGGATGCAGGGTATCAATACCCGATGAAAGGTAGCAGGTAGGGATTATGTCAAGTTATAACGGATGGACGAATTACGAAACGTGGAACGTTGGGCTTTGGTTTATGGACGATATGGTATCTATCGCGTCCGATAATGGTGAAGCTGTCGATGCAGACTGGTGCCAGGATTTCGTAGATGAATATATGAATAGCGAATACCGCCATATCAATACCGGATTCATAGGCGATGTAATGAATGCGTTTATACGTTCTGTAGACTGGCACGAAATCGCAAGTCACGTAAACGATGCCGCAGAATTAACCGACGAATCCGACGATGAATCGGACGATGAATAGGTAGGTAGGTAACGGTAGGGTATGCAAGCGTGTACCCTACCAGATGAAAGGCAGGCAGGTATGAATAACGTAGATATACAAACGTTACCAGAGGCAGAGTTACTTATCGCAGAGGTAATTAAACGAGTGTTGAAAATGAAGCATATGCCAGACTCGCAATTGCTAACTGATAGATTCTCAGACTTTGCAGTAGTGTATTCTCAGCTTAGGGAAATCCAGGACGTGCTATCAGCGACGAATAGCACACATAACAAGTAGGTAGGTAACGGTAGGGTATACGCCTATGTATGCCCTACCATCTGAAAGGTATCTAACAGACTGATACCAGTTCCCTTGAAAGGTAGGTAGATATGATAAGCGTAACGGGTATTGTTCATATTGCACACAACGAAAATCCTGGCATCTGGTACGACCTGATTAGCACAAAGGCTGTTATAGCGTTACCGTTTGATAGTCGCGATGCAGTAATGGTGCGAATGAATAAAGGTATAGAACTGGGCAAACGCAGCCATAACATTATTACAAATGCGATATCAGGCAAAGTAGATAAACTTGACGATATGCATATTCGTACAATCATTCACGAGGTACGTTGTGCTGGTGCAATATTCGTAGGCAAAGGTAGGTAGACAGGTATGCACCATTTAGATATTCACATAGCACCATCCGAAGCTGACTACGCAGCCAATCGAAACGTACGCATTATCAAGGATTATAAGAGTCTAAAGGAATTTGAAGTAGCAAATAACGAAATGCCATTCTACGCAAGGCTGGCGAATGATGGAAATCATATCGTAGTAATTAATCGTGAAGGTTGGACGCATAGCGTAGCAGGTAGATTTGACGTACGACGAATGCGTACACGTAACTACCTCAAGCTTTACCCATCAAAGGGATACTATTCACACATCAAAGCATCAGACGTTCGTATATAGATAGGTAGGTAGATAGAAATGGTAATTAGCAATCTTACAAGGCGTGAGCGTGTATTTGACATCTTAGCAGACATCAGGGATTTACATATAATCCAGGACAAGGACGAACGTGTCGAACAATTGGAATCTATCGCTACATCCATAGCAGAATTGGGCGAGAATCGTAAAACTTTACATGAATTGGTTATTAATCTCGCCAATCTGTGGCGCATCGATTGCAATGGTGCTGAAGGATTCACGATATCAAATGACATCGATAGACTCCACGATTATGTAGAACAATCCCTACGGAGTAAAACAATCGCAAGGTAGATAGGTATAGGGTAGTGTGGAATATCTCACACTTCACACTACCGTACAATATAGTATACTAGTTATGAAAGGTAGGCAGGTATGAATCTTAATATTGAAATGACAGACACAGACGCAGGTAACGCTAACTATAGCTGGGTTGTTCGTAAGACTGTAACCCATACAGGTAAAATCAGCGATACTGCTATTGTTCGCAAGGTCAAGCGTACGCTAGGTATCACATACCCACATCGTTACTATTTTTGGAGTAATGGCACACTTACAATCGAATTCCCTAAAGGGACGAACATCATCATTTTTGCGACAGTCTGCGACGA
>Ga0181363_1000122_pt1 | contig 22164 bp, 10 predicted proteins | sample Fa13NDMLBSN_FD_130109 | JGI IMG/M metagenome (GOLD analysis project Ga0181363, IMG submission 130109) | Freshwater viral communities from Lake Michigan, USA - Fa13.ND.MLB.S.N | ecosystem: Environmental > Aquatic > Freshwater > Lake | place: USA: Michigan | collected 2013-09-23
CATTGATTCAAGATTAGCTGATGTAGCTGCATTAACGTCCATAGCATTTTTCAATGCAGTTGTTTGAGCAATAAACTCATTTTGAGTTTGCTTATCATTTTGAATCTTTTGCGTCATTTCATCGTAGTAACGCTTAGAGTTTTCTAAGTTATAAGCGTTTGTCTTAAACGCTAAATCCGCACGAGCTTTCTCAGCATTGTTGTAAATCTCATTGTTAGCATTAAAGTATTTACCTAATGTGTTAGCAATTTGATTTGATGCTTGAGCCTGTGTTGAAGCAGCAGCTGCAGCATATCCTTGTGGACTTCCATAAATACCAGCGGCACGTAATGCACCTTGTGCTGTACCTTGTGTTTCAGCAACTTCACGACTTGGATCTAAGTATGCTTGGTTAAAACCTACTGGAGCCATAGGGAAAGATGCAGGCATAACATTAGGTTGGTTTGCACCAATAGCTAAGTTAGCTACCATGTTATTTACATCTGGTCCCCAGTACTGTAGATCAGGTGTTGCTTGTGTGTATCTAGGAGATTCCGGGGTTTCAATTGTGCTTTCAGCATCTTTAACATCTTCAAAACCTACCCCTTCTTCTTTAAGACCTTTTACAAATAAACCTTGTCCTGCGGTAGTATTACCAAAGATATCGTCAACAGGAGATATCGCACGTCCTGCAGCATCTTGTTGATCGCTCATACCTCTTGGTACTAATGTAAAGTTCTCAAGTGTTTTTGCATATTCAGGATCATCAGCCGCAGCTTGAATACCCTTATAAGCAGCTTGGAACATTGCAATTTGATCATCATTAAAAATCTCATCATCTTTAAAACCAATATCTTTAGCTGTTTTTCTATAGAGATTGTTTTTATTTCCACCACCTTTATCCCAAGTTTTGTTTTTAGTAATAGGATCAATCTTACCTTCTACTTCCGCTTTAGTAATTGCAAAGACTTGTTTTTGAGCTTTTAAAAAGTTATTCAAAACTTCTTCTGCACTTTTAGATTTTAAAGCAGCTTTTCTAGATGAGCTAAGACCTGAGGCATCAACTTGACGCTTGTACTCTTCATACATGCGATCAACAATACCTTTATTTGCTGGATCTTTTAATACACCTTCAACATAAGAATAGTCATCAATGTATCCACCAAGACGTGGATCTGTAACATCTGATTTTGGCAATTGTTTAGATACAGCAGTCTTAGTTACTCTTTGGTACCCACCATCAGCCTTTACTACATATACCTCCTGCTTGTTTTTTGCTTTACCAAACTCTTCACGTACACGCTTTTGGAAATCTGTATCAGATTCATTTTCATTACGTGTAATAACCGTAGCATTCTCGCTAGGTTTAAATTTAGTTACAGTAGTAGTACGTCTTGAAGCTGGCTGTTGATTTCCAAATGGTGTATTAATTATGTTACCATAACCATCTACAACATAAGTCATACCCGTAACTCTATCTGTAACAATACGCGGTTGATTTTGTGCAGTGCGCAATTGATTAATACGGCGTTGCATTCTACGCATTCTACCACTTTGAGCTTTTGGTAATCCGCCATAACGAGCTTGTGGCATTTCACCTTCAGCCATCTCGCTATCTTGCATAGCTTCCATTTGCTCATTATCAGAACCAGCTTGCATAGGCATAAGAGCAGAAGGATCTGCACCTACACGCATTAAGTATGGTAATGATAATGCTGGAATATCTTCAAAGCCTTTGCTAGCTTCTTGAGCTAATGCAATTTGACCTAGCTTATCAATAGAGTTTTTAATATTTAATTCAGCAGTACTAATGTCCATTTTAGTAGAATTAGGATCTGCCATTACTTGTCTAGCATCATTAATAACACTACCATATTTCTTAGCTGCATCAGCATAAGAAATTTTAGAAGTTTTAGATTTACCTTTTTTAATAGGATATCCAAAGTATTCTGCTATGTCCTTTGGCATCTTTAGGAATTTACTGAAGATGAAAGAATCCTCGGTGGCACGCATAGGTACTCCACCATCAGCATGGGAAGGACCATTAATATTAAAGTGTGCTGGCAAACCACCAACGTTAGGATCAACAATAGTTTCTCCACCCTCTGCTTCAATATTAGGATTTTCATAATCAGGTTCTACTGATTTACGTGTTTCCGTTAAAGGCGCCCCTGCAGTATTGTGCACAGACCAAGGTGCAATTTGCATAGGAATATTGGGGTAGTGTGCACCACCCCTTTTCATTTGCGGAAGTTTCTTAATAGTAACTTTTCTCATCCTATAGATATTTATTCTAGTTCATAACCAGCATTAATCAATGCTTGAATTTCCTCATCGCTTAAATAGTAAGTACCACCTTGTTGGTATTGCCCACCCATAGCATAGGCTCCGCCATATCTTTGTTCAGGTACTTCAGGTGCTTTGTATTCTAGTCTATTAAACTTTTCAGCTGTTTTATCATATCTTCTTGCTCTATCAAATAGGCCTTTATAATTCATTCTATTTGCTTCGCGTTTACTTAAACTTCCAGCATTTGGACTAGCATCGCTATCATAAAGATCATCTAAATATTGTTGTTTTTGGTAAGATTGATCAAGCTTGGAGCCAAGTCTTTCTAGTTTGTTAGTGGCCATTCTATTTCTAGCTCTTTCTAAAAAGTTTATACCTTCACCTTGATAACCTCTAGGATCAAATTGACTAGTAAGAGTTGTAAATTTTGTATCATTATACGGATTTTTTGTACCTCTTGCATATGGGTCAAAGTTACCAGTTGCAAATGGATCAAAGTTTTTAGAAGATCTAGGATCACCAGAACCACCATTTGGTGTAGTAATTAACTTACCATTGGCATCATATTGCACAACACCTTGTCCAGGCTGATTAGCTCTAATCTTCATTTTAAATCTATTAGGACCTTGCTTAATATCATAACGGTTAATGTTATTATCCTTAAACCAAGTGTTAGCAGCACCATTAGGTCCCACAGCTGGGACACCTGGTACATTTGTTCCAGCAGCACTTGCAGTACCTTGACCTTGCCCTTGAGCTTTTAGCATCATGTCAGCCATTGTTTGATTGAACAATGCGTTAATATTACGCTTTGTTCTAAAACCAAATAAAGGTGTTTTAGTATAACCAGCTGCCATTGCACCTAGTAATTGTTGCATAGCTGGATTAAACTGATAACCACCAGTATTTGTATTAGTAGTTGTTGTACCTGGAGTTGTAGGTGAATTAGGTGGATTACCTGGTAATGAATAAAAATAATCACCGGTGATATTAGAATATTTTTTATCTAAATCGGCGATAGCTTTATCTCTTTTATCATTTATTGTTTTTAAACGAGTAGGATCAGTATTCTGGTTTTGCGCTTGTGCTAATTCCATATCATCTTCCCAAGCTTTTTGAATTGCCATAAAACCAGAATCGTAATCGGCACCTCTTGAATAACCACCGGCAGTACCTTGTAACTGATTTTCATCAATCTTGGCATCATATGCCCATTGTTTTGCCTGTTTGATAAATGCATTAATGTTATCTTCACTAGCTTTAGTGCTAATTAAGTTACCTAATGTTTCATTGTACCATTTTTCAAAACCTGCTGCATCAGTTGCAGTAGGCTTTGTAATACCTTTAGATTGAAAGCGTGTTATACCCCCTCGTTTCATAGTTTTTTTCTGTGGTAATTTTGGTTCTGGTAAACCAAACTCTTTTAATTTAGTTAAATACATATTATGATTTTCCTCCATGTGAGGACCTTTACTAAGACCCTCTTCCATAAGACGAGTAATACCTTGAATGTGATCAGGATTATTCCAGTCTACATTTAAGCAGTCAATACACAAGTTAAGTGAACCATCTTCATTAGTCATGTCAGGATCTCCTGCCCATGAATCAGGATTTTCTGTAAACCACTTATACTGTTCCATAGCTTCATCATAAAATGATGGTTTAACAGCACCTTGTTGTTGATATCTACCACCATATCTTGCGATAGCAGGTTGTTCTGCTTTAGCTATCATATCTTGTAACTTTTGCATGTTTTGATAAAACTCCGCATTAGTTTGTTTAGCTTTAGCAATAGGTTTTGAAAACGCATCTTGTGCGGAACTATACAATCCTTGCATTAATTCAGCATTAGCTTGCTTAGCTTCATTAGGATCATACATCCCTGTGTAATAAGGATTAAGAGGATTTTGATTATCAAAACCAAACTCTTGAAAATCACTACCACTCATACCCATACCCATTTGAGCCATAGGCATTTCTTGTGGCATCTCTTCTGACATTTGCTGTGAAGCTTGTTCTTGACCACCTTGCATTTGTTCAGCAACCATTTGTACAACCTGCATCGCTTGTTCTTCAGGAATACCCATCTGTACAAGTTTCTGCATAACTTCCTCAGGACTAGCACCTTGTTGTAAAGCTTGTGCTACCATTTGCATAATTTGTTCTTCTTGACCACCTTGTTGAGGAGCTTGTTGAGGAGCTTGCATTCCCATTTGAGCAAATCCCATTTCTTCAGATTTGCTAAGTTGACCTTTACGCTTATTACCTAAAGCTTTTTGAATTACAGCATTAGCTGACATATCTCTTAGATAATTTAAAAAGTTATTAGGCTTTTCATAGTACTCGTAGTTCTCAGTATTATCAGTAAGCTTTTCTGGTGTAAAGAAACCACCACCCTTTTGAGCAGTTGGTATTCCGTAGTGATTACTATCCATTTTTATTGCGTTTTGTATGGGAGATCCTGCACCCATTTCATATCTAGGAAGATTACCCATTTGTCCAAGTTGGTCCGTTGAGCCGCCACCTTGAAATGCCATGTAAAGCTGGCCGCCTTTTTTGCTGTTGCCATAGGATTTGTGTATGCGCTATTTTGGTAGCCGGGTTCATATACAGGAACTTTTTCATTAGGAAAATCTGTAAATTGTCCTGTTGAAGTAAGCCACGGATAAGATCCGTATTTTTTCATTGATGACGTTTCATAAAGATTAAAAGGATCATTAAGATAATCCCTTTGTGTTTTCTTCATTCTATTTTGGTCTTGGTAGTTAAGAGCCATTGTTGCTCCCGATACAAGACCATGTACAGTATCTCTTAGATAAGGATGATTATCAACAAATCCACTCATACCACCATTAGGTTGTTTGAGCTTTATATTGAGGTTATTGTAAAGGTTTTCTAAATTAACATCGCCAGGTTGACTTAACTTGGCAAATGGATTTTGAAACTTTATATGTGGGCCGTCATTAATCATAATGCTAATATACTCATTATACTATATAAGATACTGATTTCTTTAATAATTTCCTAGCTCTCAAAGATTTAACTTTTCTCATTCTAAGTTATTTTAAATTGTCCAATACGCTTCTTGTATATTTATTTCTTTCACCCAATGGGACTAGCACCCCATCTTTTTTCACATTTCGTATATAGTTCTTAAGCATCTTTTCATAAGCTTGTTTTTTTACAGTAGCATCTTTTGTTGTAGAATACTGATTTGCTGCTCCAAAAAAGTTAGGATACTCATTTATAGGAAGGCCGTTATAAACAAAATCTAATGCAAGTACTTTTAAATCAGGGTGTAACTTATCAAAAGAACCTTTTCCAAATTTTGCTTCATACTGCTCTAATGTGCGATCAAGATGTTCTTCTACATCATTACGCATTAATCCAATAGCCTCATCTTTAGTAAGCCCCTTAGAATATCTACCAGCTTTAACATCATCATCTGTTAGCTTATGACCATAACCTATTGTATCGTTACCACCTTCTTCAGATGTATACTGATAATATCTTCCATCTTTTAAACCTTTATTAAGACCATTTTCTTGTTGCATCAATCGTGTATAGTAATCTTCAGGTACTTTAAATCTCACAGGTTTTGGTTTAGGTTTATCAAAGGCATTCATCACTTGATTATATTGCTCTACTAAAGTTGGTGTTGGTTGTGGAAGAATTCCCATAGTTCTCATTTGATCAAAGACATCTGGTGTTTCTGGCGCAGGCGTATAACCATATTGCTGCATCATATTAAGTATAGGACTACCTCCACCTTGTTTTCTTTCCACATAACGCATTCTTTGTATTTCAGGATCAAATACTAGGTTTTGATTTTTAGCTCCCCAGTTACGATCATTACTTAACATAAAATCTTTATATTCCATCCAGCCGGTATCTCCAGGATGGGATTCTCCTGGTATGTGTGACTTTAACCAAACACCTGTGTTAGGGTTAGTGCTAAAGCCATGATAATAACCATCACCAGGATCGGGTTGCCATTGAGGATAATTTGCTAAAGCTTCTTCAAAAGTTTTAGGTTTACCTAATGCATCCCACATACCATAGTGATCATACTGCCTAGGATTTCCATATTGCCATTCGGAGTCAGGTCTTCTATTCTCAGGCGCTGTTTCGCTGTAGTCTAAAAAATCTTGATAATCATCTGGCAAGCCACCACCTTGAAACTTAGCATTTGATTTTCTAATACTTGGATTCTTGGTACGTGTATAATTAAACCTATCATTTTCCCAATCTGGCCAAACAGTATTATAACTATCACCTGGTTGACTACCTTCTTTAGACATGTTTTCTAAGTTTAACTTAGTTCTTTTAAGAAAAGCATCTAGTTTATTACGATAATCAAAAAACTCAGATTCATCTTGCCTTCTTTTTGATGTTTCATAATCTGGATTATTGGTATAGTCAAAGTAACCATTTGAGAATGTACGGTATCCCATACTGTTCTCTACTGCTGTAACTTTACCATCTTTATCATGCCATGTTGTTTCAGTACCACCCCTCTCATCGTTTTCAATAATCTGCTTGGCAACATTACCATTTTTGTAATATACCGTTTTTACACGTGTGGTCTCACCAGGTCTTTCATAGCCTGATATAGTAGGGCCAGCTTCCGTTTCAACAACCTGGTAGGGTCTGCCAAATAAAGTCTTACCTTTTTTAACACTTCCAATAGTTTGAGCTTGATCTAAATATAACTCAAAATCACCTTCATCAAACATTTCATCATCTACAATAATATCTTGAAATGCTCTATTTCTATTTGCAAGTATTTCTTCTTCAGTAGATCCTCCAGCTTGAGCTTTAGCCAACTCATCTTCATTTGGTGTATCATTAGATACATAAGCATCATGAAGCCGTTTTAGCAGGTCACCTCTACCTCTAATAATTTTATATAAATCAAAATTAGTATCATCTCCAGAATTTATATCCTCATCAATCATTTTTTGAAGCTCCTCATTGCTATAATTTTTTGTAGGATCTATATTCAATCGTCTACGCCATTCATTTATGCGAGCTCTTACTTCTGTAGGATCATAATAATAGTCAAGACCATAGCCAGTCTTTTTATCAGTAAATGGTAAGTATATACTTTCTTTATTATCTACTTTATCTGATGCGTTTTCTTTACCGGGTACTCTATACTCACTAGGTATAATGCTATTTAAAACTGGATCATAATTATTATAATTAGGAAACTGAGGTGCATTATAATCATACCAATGACTTCTCTCATGAGTATAAAGTAAAGGACGCCCAAAACTATGACCAGGTATATTTACACTCTTGTATGTGGGTGAATAATAACCGCCTGCACCAGGAGCCTCAGATTTTAACCAACTACTTTCACCCCAAGGTTGCATGTTTATATCTTCCGCAAGATTAAATCTTTTTTCAGCAATTCCTCTAAATTGTGGTAATTTTGCTCTTTCTCGATACCAGTCTTTTTCCCATCTTTTAGCATCATCTGTGTTATAATGAAAGTTAGTAGCTTGGTAAGACTCGTTAAAATCTGGCCAATCCTGAAGATGCTCATAAGGTTTTGGTTTTTGTGCTGTATAAATTACACCAGAATCTTCATTTGGTAAATAGCCATTTGAATTATATACATAATTTGGATGAGATGGTCCACGTTGTGTGTTTACATCAGCTGTTGCTGCATCATATGCATCTCTATATGAAAGATTTTTACTTCTCCATTTGTTATAACTTTGATTCCAGTAATCACTTTCTTCTTGAGTAACATCTTCTAAATAGCCAATTTGAGCTTTAGGTAAAGAGCCGCCTTCTTTTTTTAACTCTGGTACATACGTATTTAATTTTGGATCCCAGTATAAAGTCTCATAATTAGACAATTGTCTTGTGCTTTTATTAGGAACCGCTATTCTATAATTTGTATGTGTTTTAGGTTGAAAGTTATAGTTTTCCGCACCAAGAAAAGATTCATTAATATTTACGTTAGGTGCCTTTGCTGGATTAAATCTAAGAAGTGGTCTTGGACTTAATCCTCTATCAAATAATTGAGTACCCTCCATAAAAAATGGATAATAACCATCAACATTACCAGCCGTACCAGGTAATCTACCACCTGTTCCTTGTGGTGTTGCACCTCTACCAAAATAATAGTTTTTAAGATATTGTGCATTAGCCTCATTTAATGCTGCATCAACACCAACTTTACTTTCATATGGTGATACAACATAGTTTAATCTTTTAGCAAGTTCTAAATCTCCAGGGTTAATATTTCTATAAATACTTGGACTAGAAAATTCAAAATTTGCAGGAATTCTTCCTACAGAATAATCTGGTACATATCCATATGTATCAGCAAATTTAAATAATGGACTATAGTTTTTATTAAAAAAGCCAGATGAAACATTTGGACTAAGACCCCTACTAGCAGTACCTATCTCATCTAATGTTTGAAATATGGGTAGAGATGCTTCTGCAATAGGACGTGCAGCCTTTAGTAAGGGTGCCGCCTCTAAAGCATCAAACATCATGTTAGCTCCTCCACGAAGTGTCGTCCATGATTCTTCTTTAGGAATATCCTGTGAAAACCTATAAAAAGCATTTAACCATGCCATAGGATTGTACATGTTTACTGTAGAAGCAAAAGCATCACTATCTTCTCTATAGCCATAATTACCCACATTACCTTGAGGTACATATCCATATTTTGAATAATGACCTAATGCATCTAAGGGATTACTTAAAGTATAGTAAGCTTGATTAACTGCTTTTTGAGCTCCGCTGGTATTGTTAGAATAAAGTTGATCCTGTCTAGCTTGTACATTAGCTAATTCTGGATTCATTTCTGTAGCCGTTTTAGCTACTTGTTGAACTTGTGGATTGTTAACTAAAGCCTTTTGTTTTAAAGCTAATTCATTTTGCCCCCAACCTGATGCTTCATAGTCTTTTACGGAATTCCAACCCATGACTTGAGCTCTTCTATTAAGCTCCATGTTTTCAGCAAGACTTTTGCTAACATCATAGTTGGGATTAAATTCACCTACAGTTTGAGCTTTAGGTAAAGACTTTATCTTAATTTTTTTAAGACTTGGTACTGAGATATCTCCACCATAAGCCATCATAGGTATTTCATATACGGCAGTACCTGGAAATGTATAGTTACCTCCAGGCTGCATCATTTTAGCATTGCCTAAATTATCAATACCCAATACAGGGTATGGTACACCCTTCATTGTTATATTACCACTTGGAATAATAGTATCCTCACCAGGATATTTCCATTGTCCATATTTACTTACTTTAGCCATTAGCGAGGAGATAAAGTTTCTTTCATATTGTTAATCTTATAAAGCATCTTGGTGTTATTTTGACCAGGTGCATTTTCTCTAATAAGTCTTAATCTGTTTACATAGTGGCGGAACTTTTTACGTTGGAAAGCTGGCTTACTATAATTAATATTATTAGGGTTTAACAAAGATATATAACCATTTGCTTGTGTATCCCACATCTGAGTTACAAATCCAGTGTATTCACCACGGTCTCTAGTTAAATCTACAAATTGATTAAAACGGTATTTATTCTCTTCTTTAGAATATAGTATGTCTACGTATGTTGGTGTATATGTAGGATACTGCATCGCAAGAGCCGGGTTGTTCTTTGGGTGTAAGTTTAATCGTAACTCACCAGATACCTGCTCAGAGTTATATACTATAGCTTTATTAAAGTTGTAATCAAGTACATGGAATCTGTCATAACCATCTTGGCTATAAACATAAGCCTCAAGTATGTATTCCATACTCTTAATAGATATAACAGTTTGTCCATTAGAAACTACTTCTTCTACCTCAAATGGATAATCTACCCCATAGAAGTTTGTATAGCTTGAAGTACTTTCATTATGCTTCCAAATGTTAGGACCCTTAGTTGTAAGAATGCTCATCTTAGATGGCATCATTAAATCAGGATGCCAGTCATGGAATGAGATAAATGCTTTAGCTTTAGGATCATAACTTACTGTCCAAGATGCATCTTCAAAGTATAATGGATCACCTAGCGTTACAGTTATTGAAGTAACTTGACCATTAATAACCTTGTTAAAGATATCCTTCTTATCATAGACAAGTCCCGAAGGCGCATCTATTTTTAATTTAAAATCTCTTTTAGTAAAGTATATAATTTGATTTTTATTGTCAAATGATGCTTGACAACCAATACCTGCTATAGGGTTTCTCACTAGTTCAAAATCTGGAAAATCTTCTAAAAGTTTATATGGTAAGTATTTTGCAAACCACCACTTTAATCCTGCTGTAGAAATCTCTTCTAAAGATTGACCAATACCAAATATTTTACCTTGGCTTTGAGCAATATAATATAGTCCTAATGGAGTATTAATAACGCTCAACGGATCTTGAGTAGATGCATATTGATAAGCAGAGTCTGCATTACTAAAACTTTGCAATGGTTGCGAGAATAAACTACCATCTCCGATATTAATCTTTGTACCTAAATCCAATTCAAGATTTTCTACAGTACGTGTCATTACTGGTGAATCCTTTTCGGTAAAAATTATTACACCACTTTGGTCATATGGTTTAACAGATATCACCTTAGACCTAAAGTCTTTATAGTTAAATGTTAAAAAGACTTGCCAGTAATCTTTAACTGCCTCTAGGTTTTGAGGCAAAGAATATATAAGACGGTTAGGATAATAAGTAAAGCAGTTCTCAGCTACATATGGATTGTAACTAATAGGTTGAACATTACCCCAGCTAATTAAATCATGATACGTCTTAGAGATACCAAGAGACATATCATACTTAAAGAAATTACCAGCTTTGATAATACTTGGTTCAAATAGTGCTTCAGTATCCGCATATCTGTATGGATCATAAAATCTTTGATCATCTTGGTTACCCCAATCACGATAACTTATATTAAGTTCTGTTTCTACAAAGAAATCTCTAACCCCAGATTGGAATAAATAAAAGAATGCATTCTTTACACCAAATCTAAAATTAGGATTAAATGCTCCTGATGTTGCACCACCTAGTGCGCCAGAGTTTCCAAAATTTCTTCTATCAAGGTGATGATTATTAGAAGGTATATCCCAGTTATTACTATTAGGAGAAAGTGTTGCTAAATCTAGAACCATACTACCTAATGCACCCATTGAATCATACTCAGTAAAGTTAGCCCAGTATCTTGGATATGATATCATGTAGTGTAGCCCGTAATCAAACTGGGTACCATCTGGTTGACCATAAAGCCAATCTCTAAAATAGAAGAAAGTATTTTTTTCGGTATACCTTCCTATATATACATCACCACCATACACAATAGATCCAGGTACTTTCTTACCCTTATCGTTTTGCGTCAATGTTGCAAATGTAGTATTACTACATGAACCAAAATTACCATCAATTGGTTTTACAATAGTTCTGCAACCTGAAGGAACTTGTAATACACTATCAATTTGACCATAGAGATTAGGTCTTTTTATTTTAAATCCCGCATAGTATGATGAAGCAGTTGTACTAAAATTTGATTTAATAATATCTAAAAAATCATATTCATTTGCAGTTTGACCTGCATTACTACTACCATCAATATTAAATTGAACACCTATAGTTGTAAGGGAATTATCTACAAGACTTGGATCATTAATATTACTGCTTGTTTCAAACATAACAGACCTTGATCTATAAAGATTATTTACTCTATAACTAACTTGAGTATTATCAACTGCAGGAAATGTTTGAAGTAAATTATCTAAATAGTAGGATCTTTCAATTTTACGACGGTAGTTACCTATTTGAACATTACCGATAATGTTATTTGTTAAATCACCATGTGATAAATATCTATAGGCATACTGTCTATATTTTACACTAGCATATACCAATTGTAAAAAATTAGAAACACCCATACCCCAATAGCTCATGAATGAAACAATACCATATCCACCTGCTATTGAACTTGGTAGCATTTGTTGACCAGGAACCTCAAGATCTAAGTTCTCACTAAATCCTATTTTTACTTTTGAGTTATTATAACCAGTATTACCATCAAGGGCGGTATAAAAACCACTGACATCGTAATTATTACCTATACCAAATGCGGCATGCCAAAAGTTAAGAAGATTGTTTGAATTTTGAACTTGATCATCCACATCTGTTGGAGCACCAGTATTATTATAGTATAAACCAACATTAGCGCCAGCTGTGGTTTCAAATTTAGCACTATCTGGAATAGGATTCGTATTCCACCAATCATTAGGTGTGCTACCCTCTAAGCCACTTATTGCTCCACCACTTATTGGTGATTGAGTTCCAGCACCCCCTACAACCCAAGTACCTCCACCACCGCTTAATGCATTACCATTAATAGGTTCATTATATTGACCTAACCATAATTCTTTAGGACCTTGTTGAGATCTTGTTTTACGACCTCTGGTTTTCACCATAGCTTCAGCCATACCAACTATAACAGCTGTTATAAATGCTAAGTCTGTAATTAATTTATGTTTAGGATGCTCTGGTACTTCACTAAAAGTACCATCAACGTTATTTGCATACCCTCTTTGTCCATATAAAACAACTTCTTGTGAAGCTAAATATGGTGATATAACTTGCAAATCAGGAGAGTGAAATGTAAATATATCTCTAAATACTTTACTAGGTGGTGGATAATCTTGCCCACTATCATCAGGTCCACCTGGTATATCTTTAGTAGATAAAGATGGGTCAGGTTGTAAAGAATTATAAGGATAGTTTTGATAAAGAATTTCATCAGCACCATCTTTATCTTCCTTATAAGATCTTACATTGTTTATAATACCTTTTGCAATAACTGTTTTATTACCTTGGCGAGAAGATCTTAAAATCTCATAACCTACAATGCCAGGTATAACATTACCTTGATTATCTAATGGTGGTAAGATATTATCAAATTCTACTCCTAGTATACGTATTCTTGCAGGTGAGTTATCAGCATTACTTACAATATGATTAGATGCATCATTATATGATACAGAACCATTGCTATTATAAAATATAATATCAGCTGGCATTTTATGATGACGCAGTGCTTTACCACATAAATCATAATCACTATTAAGATTAGTGTTTGGGTATGGGTAGGAGGCTGGTGCTGTCCAAGGGTGATCCGCGTTATTTGCATCCCAAACAACAGGTTGATTATCTGGATAAATCTCAGTTGATTGCCAGTAACCCATTCTCCCCTTAGCTGTTATAATACCACCATCACCTTGAGTTATAGATAACCCAGGATCGGTAATAAACGCTGTATTGTATACTTGCCAAACTGCAGTTTCATTATTTATAACATCATTAGTTATAGAAGGTTGTGCAGTTTCCCAGCCATACGCTGGACGTCCTGGTATATGATATGACGATGATGTATCTCCTGTATTATAAACCCAGCGAATAAAAAACGCATAGATTTCATCACGCATATAACCATTAACATTACCACCTTTAAAATAGTAATCGGCAGGATATTCTGTAACTACCCATTTAGCAGATATCTGATTTGCTAAAGGTTGATAGTTAAAACTAAATCTAGACTTAGGTGATGTTCTAATTAAATAATCATTTACTGAAAAAATACCCTCAGAAGTTTCTGTTATAGCATTTCTTACTACTAATGATGGTAAAGGTACATCTTGTAATGTATCCGGTATTTCAGGAATTTCAACAGTTCTTGAGTTTGTGCTATATAATCCAATGCGCTTAGCAACAGTTTGTTGATTAACAAACTTTACTATTACAAGCTCAAACTGATTATATAAATCAGTTTCCATATCATTGATTACTAGCTGTAAACCTTCGCTAATATTATCATGATTAAACAAAGATTGAATATTGCTAGGTGGATAATAGTCGGTTACACGTTCTCCATTTAAAGCATACGCTACAAACGCAAAGTATGATCCGTTAAGTAAAGTACCACCTGATAAACTTTTAGTAAGTTCAACACATGGCGTCTTAACAATTTTAGCTATTCTAATTTTTTCACAATCTAGCTGTAATGGATATATTGGTTTACAATCCTCACATGGTCCTGAGTTTATATCTTGTGTAATATAAGGAACACCAGGCCAAGGTTGATCAAATGGTGCATTTCTAATGTCACCGATGTTTAAAGCTCTATCGGGATTATTACCATCTACAAAATATACTTGAAAAGAGCAATCATAGTTTTGTTTTGCCTCACCAGTTACAACATTATATTTTGTAAAATTTAAACAAGGATCATTAACAATAGTATAATAAGAACAAGTACTTGCTACAAATAACCCAATTTCCGAATTACCATTTTCTCCTGAAGTAATAACCCACTTATCATCAAACACATGTATTGCACCGTTTATTTGATATGGTGCTGTTGTTTGAGCTCCAGGAGGAACGCATAAAGTATTAGAAGGCTCATTGCCTAAAACACCTACGTTACCATCTGTTGAATTATTTACAGCATTACGTGCATGTGACCAGCACGACTCTGGGAAATAAACATCATCGTAATCTTTTACTAAACCTTTTGAAAAAGTGTCACTTTGCGCAGTGATCATTGTGGTAGTACCACTGCTTTTACCACTTTTACCTGATACTTTCTTAGCCATATTTAGACAGCGTTATTTGTTCTATAATTTGGTGCATATGGAAAATAAGACTTGAACATATCATAATATTTACCATACATGGCTTTACGGTTCATAGCCCATAGTTTTTCCATTTCGGAGAAGTTAGGAGTATTAACAATAGTAAGTGCATTATTTCTAGCAGCTCTATATTCTTGTGATACAAGTTGATATTGTGCTGCTACATTTTCTCCATCCATTACTAAGTTTTCAAGTATACGTTTTTTAACTGCATACTCATAATACTCATTAAGCATTGGATGATCCGGTATTAATAGGTCGCCGTTTTCATCTGTAAATGTTCCTTGATAGTTAATATAAACAGAAGCAGTTTCTAATGTTGTATATAACCAACCATCTTTAATCCAAGCTTCATCAACATGTGAGTGAAAAAGATTTGGCCAATTGCAATCTACATATTTAGAATTTCTAAATCTTAAAGGAAAAAAGTTTTTATATGCTCTTCTTTCAGTATTTACTACTTGAATAATTTGATACTCCGAAGTTTTTTCACATTTACTAAAGCATACCGGTTGTTGTGGTAATGAATCATTAGTGCAATATGCTTGCTCTACCCAAGGTCTCCATGTTGGTGTAACATCCTGAACATTAGTACCTTGAGCAGGTACAATTAAGTCATACCCTTGCGATACGCCAAGAGCATAGTTCATGACATAAAAGTCTTCTGGTAAACGCACTCTTCCTTTTTCAACTTCAAGAATAGTCTCCTTAGTCATATTAATTCTAAGACCTAAATCATAGTTAACACGCATTGCAACTTTGATAAGTTGTGCAGGATCAATTCTATTCTCTAATGTAAGAGTTCTTAAATCAATCTTGACATCTTCAAGAAGAGATTCAAAGGTTCTATATTTTAGTGTGTAATTGTAGTTCATGTTAAGGTCTTAGTAAACTTTGTTTATCATCAATTGCGGTATCTGAAGGAATAGACATGCTAAACTTAAGATCGTTATATACCTGAGCCTCAATTTGGCTAAATAAATAATCTGGTACAATAAGAGGTTGATCTTGTCTTTTAACACAGTCTGGTTGAGTATCACAGGTATATGGTGAAAGGTCTTGTTCAAAGATACCCTCTACAGATACTGCTTCCCAATCTACATTAGGAAAATACAAGTACCCATTCAAATACCAATAGTACTTTTGTTTATTGTATTTGTAGCCTGATGTTTTAGCCATAGAGTTATATAAGGCTGGTTCTGTTTTATATACTTGAGTAGAATCATCCACTGAAGCTACAGTTCTAAATAATGGTCCATATGAGCTATCCATTACTCCGGGAATTTTATCTTTAGTACGCTTTACCATGATGTTTGATTTAACATCGCAGCACGCCTCAACTTTATCTACCTCAATAAGATCAACACATGGGAGCCTTCTAAAGAAACTATTAAACCTTAATATCTCATTAAGGCTATCTTGCTTCTTAATAAAGAACTTTGCATGTTTCATTATTAAGCTAAATATGTATCTATCTGTAAGAAAGGCGTCCTCAGTTGAACCCTTTACTATGTTTCTAACTCTAGATACTGCTTCTCCTATTGTAGTCATATCTTTTAAAATTCAAATTCATTATATACTGAAAGTAAAAAATCATCATCCGGCATATGCAGATTATAATCAATATACTTTTTAGGATTAAAGTATAGTTGAGATACGGGTTTTGTTTTATCTATACTTAAGTACATCTTCCATTTCTCAGGATATACTTTAGCAAACTCACGTTTAAATTGCCGTACTGGATTAAACGCCCATATTTCTCTATCTTTAATCTTATACTTACTATTATAGTTTGAGAAAAATATTTTACCTATAGTACCATCTGTTTCCCAGTTCATTGTACTCACTTTATAACCACACTCAAAAGACTTCTTATAGTCTACAACCTGCTTTTTTCTTGCAGGACACGCGCCAATAAATACATATCCTAACCCTTCTGGTAACTCAATACCATCTCGTGTATTGATTACCGTTCTCCATATCTTCTCACAATGTGTTGCTATAACGTTTTTAAACGTTATATAATCCACATCATCATAACCTTTATGCTTTTCTTTAAAAGCATTTAATGTTGCTGCCGTTACTGTTTTAGTAACAGGCTTTCTAAATCTTGGCGCCTTTAAGTCTGGTTTTCTTATAGGTTGCATATTCTCCTATTATAATTTACAAAATTTCTTCCAGCTTTAAAAGTAATACTTAATGTGTTGAGAAACAAATATTAGTGAAAAACCCCCAAGCCATTGCCTGAGGGTCTCTCTTGTTAGTCACGCTAAACCAACAAACGTGGACTATAATGTTGTTACTTTTATAATAGCTCCCTGTGACGAGTTTACACCACAAACTGTAGTTACTTTAAAATAGTAGTTTGTATCTGGTACTAGGTTGGTTAATGTATAGCTAGTTGTAGTTAATCCTATGATATTTGTTCCTAAAGCAGAGGTAGTACCATACGATAAAGTATAGGTAGTTGCTCCAGTGTTTTCCCAACTAATAACTAATGCTGTAGTTCCTACATATGAAGGATGTACAGCTATAGCTGGTAAACAGGCTGTATCTATAACTCTTGCTGACATAGCTTGATAAGCTTGTTCAAGAGTAGCTCCTGCTGGGAGTTCTGGGTAAGTTGTTCCATCAGCAAATAAAAATCCAAAATCCACTATACTATAGTTAGCACTATGTTTTACACAAGTATCTTGAATTACCTCGTAACAAGGTGTAGGATCTGGACATACCGTGTCAGGAGGACAAGAATATACAGGTGCAGTTGTAAGGGGAAGATCCTTACAACCGCATTTATTATCTGAACAATTACAAGTTTTGCAAGCCATGTTTTATATTTTATAAGGTTGTACCAGGATAATATGGTCCAGTTTCGCTAGATGAACCAGCTACCATTGTCATTCTAGTTTGATATGTAGTTGCGGTAGTTAAGCTACCAAATGTATAGTTATATGCTATACCTGTAGCAGGATTGTTAATTACAGTACTAGCTATAATTCCAGTAGTTGTATTATTCCATAACTCCAAGTAATAAGTTACAGGACCTGTGTACGTTGGAGTAAATGTAGCTCTGAGTTGTGTAGTTGCTACTGGGGTAATTGTTAATGCTGGAACAGCATCGCCTGCTACAAACTCTGTAAAGGAAACATTACATTTTTGACCAGTTGATGTAATCAAATTTAGACCTCCTGTACCAGTAGTAATTTGATAAGCATAAGCTCCAATACAACCTGTATTAAATGTACCAGGTGCTTCTACTGAAAAATCAATAGTTATACTAGTTCCCATTAATGTACATAAATCAAAACCTGTATTGTAGTAAAAATATATACCGTTACAATCTGTAATTTGAAGTTGAACATTACCTGCACAAATAATTCCAGCTGGAATACTACCTTGAAAATCTACTGTTAGTGTTGTAGTTCCTGGATCATAAGATGAGTTAGCAAGACTTAACATAACTTGATTACAAGCATTACAACAGTTAGTCACAACATTATTTAATGCTGCACGCATATCGCATACTGTAATCCATAAGTTTTGTACTGCTGCAGATAATGTATTAAAGTTACCACTTGATGCAGTAACCCAACCCGGGATAAGACCCATAGCAGCATATGGTTGTGATAATGGCGCTGCACTTTCTAAACCTTCACATTGTTTAGCTAGTACATCATTAACAACAGTTTGTGCGATTGCACCATCACCTACTACAGCTGTTTTAAGATCACATAATTCAGCCTCCATTGCTTCTACAAATGTTACAATAGGAATATCTGTAGATGGCGAAAGGCAACTTGTTGGAACAGTGATTTCACCGCTATCTGGTGTACAAGGTAATACACAATTTTCAAGAGTTTGTACGCGACTTTGTAATGATAATATATCTGATTGCACCGCTGCTAAAGCATCTGCAATTTCACAAACTCTAATACCAATAGCTGTTGCATATTCAGTAAGAGTCATTGTTGTTACTTGCTGACCAAATTGGTTTGGATAATAGAAGCAAGGAGCAATAGATACAATACAATTATCAGGACATACAGGTACATCTGGTGTAACACCTCCTGAAGCATTTTGCAATTCACAAAGCTTATCTATAATAAACTGAATAAGGTCATGAATATTCTCAGGCTTAGGGCAAATAGGTGGAAAGCATGATACATCAAAACCAGCAATGTCTAGTTGATCTATTAATGTACAAAGCTCTGTTGCTACCTTATAAGTAACATCAGAAATGCTATCTCCTTTGCATAATGTAATGCATGGGATATCTGGTCCCTGCCAGATTACGCAGTTACTTGAAACAGGATTGCATCCTGCTTGTGTATTTGTTGGTTGAATCGGTGTTGCCATTATATATAATTTACAAAAAAATTTACGTTTTAACTAGGTTCTGGGCAAATAATTGGAGTAGGCTCAGCAGTAATTTGTCCACATGCTGGTGTATAATACGTCGCCGCTAAGTCAGCCAGTTCCTTTTTAATAAGTATTTTTTCGGTGTTAATATCGCACTCGCTATTAATACCGTACTTTAAGTTCTTAAACATTTTATAGTAAGCATTTGCAAACTGTGTATTAGTTCTAATATCACATTGCGAAGGCATCTTATAAAATACTCTATTTGGAGCAGGTATAATCCTGGTATATTTAGGTGGTTCTGGACCAAGGCAACATAAGCAGTCATCATAGCCGGTTATTAAAGTAACTTCTTCAGTAGTTACACAATCTTCACCTAAACTTACTTGCCAGCATCCAGCATACTCTTGAATAGTAATTACAGAATTTACATAGAAAGCTAAGTTGCTATTAGTAAATAACTGCTGTTGAGACTTGCAGTTAGTTAAAATATAGCATGGTTCTGGGCAAGGTATTGCACCTAAATCTGTAACATCTGCTAAATCAATAACTACTGAGTTTAATAAACAAGGTGCAGAATCTAAACAAGGATCAACGACTTCTTCACCTATACAGCAAATACTATCTACTAAATATGTTCCTGGATATTCAGGTAAATCTATAGTAATTGTATTACCAACATAAGAATCCCAAGTAATATATTCAGGAGATGTGTCTTCTCCAATATAAACAGTAACTGGATTACCCCCATCGCATGGTAATAATACAGCACAACATGTTGGATCTGCTGGTGGTGCTGGTTCAAAACAAGGACCTTCACCCAAGTTTTCACTTACAACAGGTGGAGGTACCATTAATAGTTGATCTATACCACACAAAGTAGCTGCCGGAATACCACAACATACATCACTTAAATAGTATGATCCTGAATAACCAGGTGTTGAAAAAGTTAGTAATTGACCTTCAAGAGCTAGCCATTCTAAGTGAACATATTGATTTTCTAGCCCTAATCTTATATATATAGGTTCCCCACCATTACATGGTATTAAAGTACCAATGCAACTATTAGTTACACAAGGTCCTGATATAACTTCTAGTTTATCTGAAGTAGGGGCATTAGGATATGGACCTGCAGGAAAATCTTCTAAACATGATAACTCACAACATATAGAATCTACATAATATTGAGTCCCTAATGTAAATGGAACTGCTGAAGATGTAAAGTGATCGCCAATTAAAGCTTCATAAAATAAAGGTACGGGAGTACCCTGTAATCCTAAATTTAAGATTATTGCATCCTCTACATCATTAGAGCCGCAGGGATATACTATTGCATAACAGATTACCATATTTTATACGCATTGATATTGAAAACAACATTCACAATCAGGATAACTTTGTACTATACTTACAGTAGTAAATTCTCCTACACAATTATAAGTTTCTAAAATCGTCCAACACAATCCTGGATATTCAGCTAACTCAACAACTAAACCCGCATAAGCGTTTAAGTTTTGTTGAGTCATTATAAATACCTCACCATTATTACAGTTTGTAAGTTTATAACAAGGATTAATCTGAATAGCTTCTTGACACTCTTGACAAGTTGTAAATGAGTCTGTAATAGTTACTATACCTATTGGAGTTGAGTTAGCACAATTACTAGATACGGTAACAAATAAGCACTCCTCTAAACCTTCAAATACTATAATGCTACCTACGTATGCTGCTAGATAATCAAATCCTAAATTATTAGTGTTTACAGTTGCATATAGACTACCATCTTTACAGTTAATTAAATCATAACAGCAAGTAGTATAATTTGATGTTGAGCATTCACACTCACCAGTTGTAGTATTTAAAACGCAAGGGCTGCTACATGCAGTAGGTGTCTCAGTATTTGGACAAAGTAAACTTTGTACTATACCATCTTTAACAGCTGCTAAAGATGTAGCATCAAATAATGACATAAAATAATCAGGATCTCCTGCAATATTATTACTACAAAATCTATCAGTAGACGTGTATGTACAAGACCAATTTACGCAAGGAGTAAATATTCCACTAGTATTAAGACTACAAGGTGTAGTAGACCAAGCTGGATTTGTAACACCTGATGTACCACCCGTATTACCTACTAATGAATCTCTTGTTGCGTAGTATTCTAGTGTGCCAGTACCTGTAGTTTCACCAACTATCATTAGTGTTATATCACATGCAACCGGTGTACCTGCTGATCCAGACTTTATAGTTTGAGCTAAATCCATAGCCCCATTATAAGCTTGACATCTATATAGTTGATAGTTTGAATTGGTACAATTTATTCCACCTAATGTTGTATTAGGAACCACTGTACCATTGTATGTGCCAGAATAAGCCCAACTTGGAAAACCATCTGTAATAAATAAAATTCTTCTTGCTACAGTAGGATCTGAGTTTCTATTATTTGGGCCAGTGATATTATCATAGCCTACAGATAATCCGCTAACTGTATTTGTACTTCCTGAAGAATATACAACAAAATTAGATATAGCTTGTTTTATTGATCCACCTGCAGAACCACTTGCCCATGCCGTTGACCCACCTGATAAGTCTAAAATATTTTGGCCACCTGTTGATTCAAGTGTATTGTTAAATCTTACAATACCAATTTGAACATCACCACTAACTATTCTATCTTCACCATTGGTTCCATTAATGTCATCAACTAATGTTACCAAAAAAGCTTTTAAGTTATCTAGTTCTGTTTGACTTATAGAAGATGATGCGTCAACAACTAGTGTTAAATCCATTTTACAATTAGCTGGTGCACCAACACATAATCCAGATGCAGCATTATAAGTATAACCTTCTGGACATACAGGTGTTGA
>Ga0181363_1000124_pt1 | contig 22134 bp, 29 predicted proteins | sample Fa13NDMLBSN_FD_130109 | JGI IMG/M metagenome (GOLD analysis project Ga0181363, IMG submission 130109) | Freshwater viral communities from Lake Michigan, USA - Fa13.ND.MLB.S.N | ecosystem: Environmental > Aquatic > Freshwater > Lake | place: USA: Michigan | collected 2013-09-23
AGCTGGCTCCCGACATCATTTACAACCTAGTCACTTCTTCTGGGGATAGATTTATCGACAGCAGCAGCAATCCTTTAATCGCCGTCACCTAACATGGCCGACATTCGCATCAATTCCCTCCCGACAACGGCTAGTGCTTCGTCGTCTGACGACTTTCTGGCTCTTGATGGTGCAACGAACGGCACGCGCAAACTGAACGCCTTCAGCCCCAGCTTTGGCGGCAACCTCACCGTCAGCGGGACGGGGACAAACTTATTTGGCGGTGGATCAAGGGATGCCTTTGTCATAGAGTCTGATACTGCCGGCAACGGCGCGTTTGCGTCGGCTAAAAACGCGGCGGCAAATGACTATGAGCCGCTCTCGCTAATTGGCGAAACCATAACACTAAAGTATCGTTCCGGTGTCAACTCCTCGACCGCAGGGCTGACGCTGACAAGCACCGGCACCACCCTCGCGGGCAACCTCACCGTCAGCGGGACGGGGACGAGCAGCGTGGCGGGGAACTTTGGACTCGGTACAACGACTCCTACCGCCGGTCAACTTCACATTTCTGGGAATTCAGATTCCGGTTCCGCTCCAAATCGCCCAAGAATTGGGCTTACCAACCTAGCAGGAACGGCTCAAACGTGGACCATACAAGCGTGGCAAACATCGGGTGATGCCAACCTCTCAATCTATCGTACGGCTGCGGCTGGCGGTATCTTATTGGCCTCGACCGGAGGAAGTGTTGGCGTTGGTGTAACTTCGTTTAGTGGATCAGGAGCTTTAGAACTCGCCACGCACACCACCAGAGCGGGCGGGATTGGGTTTGGGACGGATACGAGCCTATTTAGAAGCTCTGCTGGAATCCTCAGCATCGGCGATGGTACGTCCACGCGAGGGCTTATCATTAACGGTGCAGCGGCAAACGCCCAAGTCCTCCTGTTCCAGCAAGCAGGTACTGAGGTCGCTCGCATCGGCCTATCGGCCAGCACAAGTTTGCTTTTCGCTACTGGGGCCAATGTCACCGCCCTCACCCTCGACTCCAGCCAGAACGCGACGTTTGCGGGCGCGGTGACGGCCAGCAAGGCATATCAAGACATAACCTCTGGGCTTTCCACTATCTACGCCTACTCCACCGATACTGCTACTCAGGATAAAGGAGGTACGATTCAGCTCGGAGGAGCCTACACCGGCACAACGACCACAACATTTGGTGGTATCCGTGGCTCTAAAGAATCTACAACCGCTGGGGAAACCGGCGGACAGCTTGAATTTTTCACGCGTTCAAACGGTGGCGCGATGGCGCGCAGGGCTTACATTAGCTCCACCGGAGCCGCCACCTTCACGGGCAACATCGGAGCGGGTGGAGTAAATCCTGTCGTCGCGTATTCAAGCGGAGGGAGCTTTTACGGGAGCGGAGCAAATCCTCAGGTTCGGCTTGTCGCTACGTCAACAGGCGGCTGGGCGTTTTCAACATACACCAATGTTTCTGCAACCGGCAATTGGAGCGCGGGGTTGCAAGCGACAGGGCAAACATATCGAATCACCAACGACCTCGACCTGAACGGGACGGCTGCGCTGTCGATTGCGCCGACGACTCTCGCGACAACTTTTGGCGGCACCATTTCCACCTCCGCGCCCACCGGCGGCGCAGGCGCGTGGGAACTGGGCGTTTACACCGCCACCGCTCCGACTGCTACGGGATACGTCACCATCGAAATTGGCGGGACTCAATACAAGCTCCTCGCCGCAACTGCCTAATCTTCACCCATGCAAACTGCCATCTCTCCAGTCGCCGTCTATCCGGCCACCGCTAACACGCTCCTGATCCGCTCGATCTCCCTCGGGCCTCCGCCAGCGTATTACTACGAGTTGCAAGAGGTCACGGTGGTTCCCGGCACTCCCGCTGTTCCCGGCACGACGGAGCAGCTCGACCCGACGACGGGCGAGGTGATTGTGCCTGCCACGCCGGAGATTCCCGCTACGCCCGACACGACCACGGTGGTGGTGCTGAAGAACGGCAACGTGAACATGACCGTTGACCAATGGGACAACTGGGCGGCTGGTCCAGAGTCGGAGGACGATGACTACCAGTTGGACGCCATCTCGGCCAATCTCGGCCTGACCCGTGCGTGAGCAGCTAAAAGCTGCGTTCACCCAGTTTCCGTTCTGCGTAGCCACCTACGTTTGCCTGATAGGCGCGGGGTGGCTTTTGTTTGTAGGGTGGGAGCCGGTTAAGGACAACCCTCCCGTCTATCTCCAAGAGACCAAGGTAGGGGAGGGCCAGAAGGCATGGCAGGTGAGCTACACGGGTAGCATGAGGCCCTTCCTGCAAGGAGGGGAGGTGGTCGTTACGGAGGCCAATTACGACGCCATTAAACTAGGCCAGATTGTGGTGTATCAAGCCCCCTACAACAAGAGTCCGATAGTGCATAGGGCTGTCCAGAAGGATGGGCTGGGGTGGATAATGTCTGGGGACTCCGCCAAGCACACGGAGTCTTGGCACAGGGTGACTAAGGACAACTATCTGGGGACGGTGGTGGCTGTCTACCAAAATCTTGACAAGAAATAAAAACCACCTACTTTTTCTTTCATGGACCATATCCAAGCCCTTAATTCCCTGTACAACGCGGCGCGTCTTGCGCCCCTTAACGCTGCCGACCACGAATTGGTTAAGAAGTGCGCAGAACAGGTTCTGGAGGCTTTGAAGCCCAAGGACGATGGGAAGGTAGTGGAGATGCTCAAATCGCCTTAAAACAAGCGCAATGGCCGTTTAAAGGGCATTCCCGTAACGCCCAATAAAGTGTTATTTATCGGACGTAAACGCCCTTAACGACCAATCTATTAGACGTTATGGACCTATCCACCCTACTCGCAGGACCAATAGGCTCCATTTTAGGACTAGGGGGAGCCATCTTCCAGAAGTGGCTCTCCATGAAGGAGGCTAGGGAGAAGCACCAGATGAAGCTGGAGGAGCTTAAGCTGGCCTCCCAGATTGACCTACAGAAGGCGGACATAGCCTTGAGGTCCACGATTGAGGAAGGGAATGCTGAGACGTTTGGCAAGGCCATAGACGCTCAGGCCAACCTGAAGGCTAGTAGCGGATGGGCAGAGGATGTCCTAGCCCTGTTCCGCCCCGGTCTCACCTTGGCCCTTTGGGTAAGCTCAATGATTATGGCGGTGTGGTATCGTACTACCAACCCTGAGCTTATGACTTTCATTATCACCTCCACCTTTGGGATGTTCTCCATCTCAGTTGGCTATTGGTTTGGAGTTCGCACAGAACAGAAGATGGCGATTAGGGCTGTCAAATGAACGTCCATCAAGGTAGACAGGTTGGGAGTGATGTGCTGGCGATGTTAAGCGCCTCCTCCTCCATTGCTGCTTGGCAGGAACAGCTTGATTGGGCCTTACGCATCCTAGCCTCCCTCTTGGCCATTGCCGCTGGTGTCTATTCCATTGTGGTACGCTATCGGAGAACTAAGCGATGAACCCCAGAAATCTTCCATGTAACAGTCCCCGTAGGGATGTGCAGGGCGGGAAGAAGAGTGTGGTTAAAGCCTGTCAGAACGGGAAGGAGCGCGTCATCCGTTTTGGTGATGCCAACATGAGCATCAAGAAGTCCAATCCAGCCCGCAAGAAGTCCTATTGCGCTAGGTCTGGCGGGATAAAGGGTACGTCGAACAAGCTCTCGGCCAACTGGTGGAGCCGCAGGGCTTGGGATTGCTAATCTTATGCCTAAACATTACAAGTCCAAGAAGGAACAGATGCGTCATGAGCGCATGGAGAGCAAGAAGGAGCGCATGATGGAGTATGGCTCCATGAAAACCAAGAACCACGGCACCAGCCGTAAGAAGTGCTCCTAAGATGCCCCTCACCAAAAAGGGGAAGAAGATTATGGAGGCCATGCAGTCCGAGTATGGAAAAGAGCGTGGGCAAAGGGTGTTTTACGCCTCTGCCAATGCGGGCAAAATCAAGGGCGTAGAGAAGCGCAAGAAGCGATAATGGTAGGATAGGCGTATGCCTGTCCTTTCGACATTCGGCGGAGCGAGCCTCCGCGCTTTTGGGGCTTTCAGACCTACTTCATCAGCTCCCTTCATCGTAGCTGCGGGAGGGACGGAGTATGTTGATCCGACCAACGCTGATTACAAGATTCACCAGTTTACGTCTGATGGTACGTTTACCATCACGGGCGCTCCAGCATCAGCAACCATTCAGTTGATGATGGTGGCAGGAGGTGGTGGAGGACGATATGGTGGTGGTGGTGCTGGCGGATACATCTATCGTGGCTCATTCTCCATTGGCGTAGGCTCATTCTCCGCCATAATTGGTGCTGGAGGCGGCTCTTTCTCAAACGGTGGGGACACCACATTCGGAGGGCTTACAGCCATTGGTGGTGGCTACGGAGGAGAGGCTTCTGGTGGTAGCGGAGGTGGTGGTGTTGACTCCGCAGGTGCTTCTGGATTGCAGCCCACTTCCTCTTCCGGTGGATTCGGAAACAAGGGTGGAGATTGGACCTCTTCAGGCAATGACGGCGGTGGTGGCGGAGCAGGAGGTGCTGGTGGGCTTCCTGCTGGTGGTGCTGGGCGTGGCGCTGAAATACCTAGCAGCACAGGTGTGTATGCAGTATTTGCTACTGGCGGATATGGCAACTTGTCTTCCACATCAACAGCCCTTCCTGCTGTTGTAGCCAACTCTGGTAATGGAGGTTGGGGTGGCGGTTATAGCAGCATCAGCTTTGGTTCCGGTCAGGCTGGCATCATCCGCATTCGCTACAAATTCCAATAATGGCTGGCTATTCAAAATACGGGCAGTTTGACACCCCTATCCAGACGGAGGGGGATACGGGATTTGTCCGCATGAACACCCGTCTGCGGCCCGACCAACTCAAGCCTACGGATGTGGCCTATTCGTCCAACGGGCGCATGGATGTGGACGGGGCTTGGCAGGTGAGGAATGGTATTGATAGCTTTGGCCCTACGCTGACAGCCAATACGGAGTCCATCCGTCTATTAGCCACTCCCACTTGGAAGCTCTATTCTGGGGCTGTCAGCATCAGCAGCGCGACGCGGAGCAATGCCACGGTGACGGTGGACACGGCTACGTCACACGGCTATTCCAACAACACGTTGGTCTACATCACTGGGCTCACGGGTACAGTAAATCCGAATGGAAATCGGCTAATCACCTTTGTAAACAGCACCCAATTTACCTTCACCATTACGGGCGCTACGGGGTCTGAAACTTACACCGGAACTGGAACATCCAACCCCGCCCAGCTTTCGGCCACATCCGTTACAGGTGTATTCGGGTCCTGTGTTTTCAGCAATCCCAACACAGCAAACGACAACTACATTTTGCTGGCCACCAACTTGAATGTTCAGGCCATCAATTTGTCCACGGGAGCGGCTACAACCATAGCCTATCCATCTGGACTGACGATTGCGAGCAATGTCGAAATGCTTCAGGCTTTTGACAAGGTGTTCATTTTCAGAAATGGACAGCAACCATTTGAGTGGAACGGGTCTTTCTCTGGAACGCCCGCGTTCACATTGGTGATCGGCGGAACCTACGCCGTTTCCGCATACATCGACAACTCCAACAATACGGTTGTTGCCGACGGAGTTGCCACCGTCACAACGGTTTCAAATCACGGTCTTTCAATTGGCGACAAGATTTATGTTGTTGATAAAGGTGCTGGTAGCTTAATTGAGCAAGGCGATGGCTACACCATTGCCACCATTCCAACATTAACGTCTTTTACCTTTTTCACTCAGACGCCAGACGACGCCACCCATAAGGCGGTGTACTCGGTGCGTCAAAGCCAAAGCCTTGGCTTGATGCATATGCCAGCACCGGCATGGGGTGTCCACCATCAGCGCCGCCTGTGGCTTCCCTATGTTTATGAGCCGGGTGGTAGTTCAGGTAGCCCAACCTACACGGCTAGGAACATTTTGGACGAGATTGTCGCGTCTGACATTCTGGACAGCGACACCTACGACAGGATTCAGTCGCAGTATAGGATAAGCGGAGGGACGGCTGATAGCTTGGTTGCGGTGGAGCCATTTGCCGAGGACAACCTCCTCGTCTTCATGCGACACGCCATCCACCTGATTAAAGGCATATCAGGCAGTCTACTTGACACATCAGTCAATCTAATCACCAAGGAGGTGGGATGTCTGGCTCGTAAGTCCATCGTCCAGATTGGCAATCAGGTGTTGTTCCTGTCGGACAATGGCGTGTATGCCGCAGCCTTTGGCGACCTCTACAACTTGCGTGGTGCTGGCGTTCCCCTGTCCGAGCCCATCAACTCCATCGTCTCCCGGATCAACCGCAACTACGCCCAGAACTCTGTTGCGGCCTATTACAACAATAGGTATTACATTGCCGTACCATTGGACGATTCGATCAAGAACAACACCCTTTTGGTTTACAACCTACTGAATCAGGGGTGGGAGTCTGTGGACACAACTGGACAGTCTGCTTGGTCAATCGACTACCTCCATGTGTCAGATACTGGTGGATTCTCCAAGCTCTACGTTGTCGGAGGGTCTGGCTCCATCCACATCATAGACAGCCGTCAAGACGGGTCTGACCGACTCACCCTGTATGCCGGGATTGACGCCGTTATCTACCCTGTGTCTTCCTATGTAAAAACCCGTCAGTACACGATGGGTACTTTGGAGCGCAAGAAATACAGATCGTATGAGCTTCAGATTGAATCGTCTGAAAGTGAAGCCTCAAATGCCACCATCTCGTTTGAAAGCGAGAACTTGGACACCGAGGAAACCCTAGGCACGGTGTATGAGCTTCTTGGCAACGCCAACCTGCCCGTAGGCGAAGATGCCTCGTTGCGTGGTAGGATTGGGAATAAACGAGGTTATGCTGGCCAGCTTACAATCACCCCCACCGTTGGGAGGCCCAAGGTGAGGGCGGTGACGGTGAGCGCGGCGATCACCAATCTCGGACTAACACAAGCTACCTAATATGGCCATCCTAGCCACAGGCAATACTTTCGCAACGGGTGACAGCGTAACAGCTACCACCCTGAACAATGCGGTGAACAACGCCACCTTTGCCTCTGGCGCGGTGGATAATTCCACCACCCAGTTGTCTGGCGGAGCCATCATTGTTAAAGACGGTGGCATTACGGCAGCAAAGCTCAGCACCGGAGGTCCTACTTGGACAAGTGGTGGTGTTTTAACGGCTGTTGCCATTGAAAATACAATCATTGGAGAAACAACTCCAGCAAGCGGGGTGTTTGCAGGACTTCGCCTTGATTCCGGCTACTTCTACAGCAAGAGCTTTCTTGAGACAACTACCACAACGGGAGCCCTTTCTGCCACAACTATTCCTTTTTACGCCAGTACTTCACCCATCCTAAGGAGTACTGCAAACGCTACTGGTAATTGGACGCTGAATGTTCGATCTACTGTAGGTACTGAGTTAAATACTGCGATGAGCACAAATGAGAGCATAAGCATCGCTCTCATTGTTCCTCAGGGCAGTACGGCTTATTATCAGTCGGCCATGCAGATTGATGGAAATGCCGTCACCCCCAAGTGGGCGGGTGGTACGGCTCCCACGGCTGGCAATGCCAACAGCATTGACGTTTACACGTTCACCATCATAAAGACGGCGAGTGCCACCTTCACCGTCCTTGCCAGCCAGACTAAGTTTGCCTAAGGCTATTGACGTAGCTCTGGCCATGTATGGGTCAGAGTTTTCTAGGGTTCATGGCCATTACACGCTGAATGGCTTTTGTTACTCCCAGCCTGATGTGATGATTCTATTCAGGCCCGTGAGTAGGAGTAGGCTTGAGGATTGGAGCGGGATTGATGCTGATTGCTGGTGGGTAGAACTGGCCATAGGTCCAGAAGCACCGTCCATCTTTGCTAGAATCGTCCCGTGGTCACTACCTTACGTTGGCTGGCAGCGTGGGTTGAGAAACGACCTATCTCCACGATTCTTCCCATTTCTAAAAGCCAAAGCACTACATGAGCTTCTCCACCAGCGTAGCCGCACCCCCTCCTGCGCCAGCCCCGGTTAATGCTGGAGAGTCAGCCAGCCAGTTCATTCGCCAGATGGCGAGTCCTGAGTTTCAGAACTTGCTGCTTCAGGCTGAGTCTACCTACCGCCCTCAGTACACGGCTCTTTCCCAGCGTGACTTACAGAACACGCTTCTGGGTGTTGCTCCCGGTACGGCTGAAGGATTCTACGGCACGCTTGATTTGGCGGATATGTCGGCTCGTCGTCAGGCCGCTCTTCAGCAGGGCTTGCAGACTCAGGCTACGGAGTTTGGCTTGGCCCAGCTTGGGGCCTATGGTCCTCAGGCCCGTGATGCCTATCTAGCATCCAATCCTGAGATGGCCGCTGCTCTTGGTCAGGCGGCTCAGTTTGGCGGGCGTCAGATGAGTGGCTATCTCAATGAGATGGGGCAGATGGCAATGCAAGCTCCGCGCAATCAAGCCATCCAGCAGGAGCGTATTTCGGCCATGCCGATGTACTCTCCCCAGCAGGTGTCTGCTCAGCAGGTACAGCTTGGTGGCACTCTTACACCTGAGCGCGTGGCGGCTGAGCGCGTGGCGGCTGGACAAGTTAATGCCCAGCAAGTTGGAGGTGGAGCTTTAGGCCAGTCTCTTTACCAACAGGCCATGACTGCTGGACAGCCTTCCGCCGTCACTCAGGCTCTTCAGAACAGGGCTCTCTCCCTTGCTCAGAATGCTGGTCAACTTACTCCCGAGGAGATTCGTGCGGCAACTCAGGGATCGCGTGAGATGACGGCTGGTACGGGTCGTCTAGAAAGCGCGGCTGGTATCACGGGTGAAGCCTTGGCTAGGGCTGGTCTTTCCCGCCAGCGCGGTGTGGAGGACATTGCGGCTGCTCAGCAGATTAACCAGCAGCTTCTCGGCGCTCAGCAAATGGGTCAGCAGTTTGCCACGGGAGTGCTTCAGTCGGATGTCGCCCGTCAGCAAGCCAATGCGGCAATGGCCCTTCAGGCTGGTCAGTTTAACGTGGGAACCGGCCTTGAGGCTCAACGCGCCAATCAACAGGCCATGTTGCAAGCTGGTTTGGCTAATCAGGCTGCTGGTATGCAGGCTGGTCAGTTCAACATCACGAACACCCAGAACGTGCAGCAGATGAATCAAGCCGCCAACCTTCAGGCGTCTTTTGCCAATCAACAGGCTGCTCAACAGGCTTATCAGTTTGGTGCTGGTCAGAACCTCACCGCTCAGGAAATTAACGCCCGTAATGCTCAGGCTCTTGCTGAGGCCAATCGTCAATTTGAAGCCCAGCAGGGTCAGCAGCGTTTTGCCAACCTTGGTGCGGTGCTTGGGGCTGAGCAGAGTATGTTGGGTGCGGATCGGGCTTATGCCCTTCAGCAAGCCCAGCAACAGGCTGGTGTCACCGCAGCCAGCCTTGGCCTAATTGGCTTTGGTCAGGCTCCCACGGCTATGGGCTACGGAGCGCAGCAGCAGGGAATCAGCGCCGGTCAGATGCAGATGGGTCCTCAGCTATTTGATCCGTCTGCTGGCATCAATCTCGGCCTTCAGAACGCGGCTAATCTGGCCAACTATCAGGCTTCCACTTATGGAGCCCGTGCTGGGGCTCAGGGCCAGATTGCTGGGGCTACGATTGGTGCGGTAGGCAACATCCTTGGTTCGTTTGCTGGCAACCCATCGCTCAAGATGCCTTGCTGGGTGGCCCGTGAGGTGTATGGCGTACACAACCCCAAGTGGCTGATGTTCCGTGAGTGGTTGTTCAAGTCGGCCCCCGTCTGGTTCTTCAACCTCTACCTGAAACATGGTGAGCGGTTTGCTAGTTTCATCAGCAACAAGCCAAAGCTGAAGGGCATCATCCGCTCTTGGATGGATGCCCGCATCAACACGCAATTCGCATAACATGGCCATCATCGGACAAGGCGTTCAAGCCGGTTTGGGACGGGTTGACTACACCCCCTATCTTCAGGGGGCTATGGCTGGCTCTCAGGGCATTGCTCAGGGCATTGCTGGAATTGGGCAAGGCATAGCTCAGGGTGTTCAGGGTTATCTTCAGAAAAAAGAAGAGAAGCGTCAGGAGGATGAGGCTTCTCAGATGATTACTGGGATTCTTAAAACCAATCCCGGTTTGTCTTCCCAGCTTAATCTAGCTCCTGATGAGCAGGGCAACTTTGACAAGGGAGCCATCAAAGCTGCCATCAAGGGTGCTGGTGGTCCCGTCAATGCCATCAAATTGGCAATGACGCTTGAGGAGCTTGGCAATCAACAGAAAGCGCGAAGGGAACAGCAAGCTGCCGCTTCATACGCCTCTTTGCTTTCTCAGGGTGGTGGTAGCATTCCTGCTCCCATCTCCAATCAAGCTCTTGCTCAGTTCAGCCCTGAGGCTCGCATGGCTGGTCAGGCTGCGTATCTGCAACAGGCCCGTCAGGCTGCTGAGCTTGCTAAGACTCGCGCTGAAACGGTAAGTCTTCTTTCCCCTAAGGCCAAGGAGGCTCCTTCTGGATTTCGCTTTACCAAGGATGGAAATCTTGAAGAGATTCCCGGTGGTCCTTCGGCTGTTGCAAGGGAGCGCGAGGCCGAGCAATCTAGATTAGCTAAAGCCGCCGCTGATCGTCAGGAAAAGGAGTTGAAGCTGCGTCTTGATGAGGCTTCTGCTAGGGCTACGTCTGAGGTTGAAAAGAAACGAATTGCCGATGAGGCTTTGAAGAGCGCGGCTGAGGATGCTCGTCTGTCTGCGGACACAACCCTTCGTGAGATCGACAAAGCCCGTTCGCTAATCGACAAGCCATTTGCTCAGGGATTTGGTTCAAGCATTGGTGGATTCTTTAGCGGAAGTGCTGCCAATGACCTTGAGACTAGCTACGACGTTATTCGGTCTAACGAGGCTCTTAGCCGCATCATTGCGCTAAAGAAAGCAAGTCCCACCGGGTCTACTGGGTTTGGCGCGCTCAACCTTAAGGAACTTGAAACCCTTCAGAGCCGGTTTGCCAAACTTACTCGCTCCGCTTCCGATGTTGCTGCCAAGGAGGCATTGAACGATCTTGAGCGTATTATCGGCAAAGCCTTCCCTGACGCTCGCGCTCAGATTGAGGCAGAAAGTAAAGCTAAAGTTGGAACGGCTCGTCCTAGTGCTCCAATGTCTCCTACTCAGGTAAAGGCTGGTAGCCGATTTGAGATTGTGAGCACAAGCCCTTAAAATGCCGACATTCACCATCAGGGATAAGGAAACCGGACGTACTCTCACTATCCGTGGAGATAGTGCTCCTACTGATGCTGAGATTTCAGACCTTTTTGCCTCTACTGAGCAGCCGGTAGAGATGGAGCGTCCGCGTTTTACTCCTTCGCCTTATGGCGTTGGTGGCGGGGTTAGCGTAGCTCCTCCTCCCAATCTTACGGAAGCTACCTCAGCCATGCTTAGGTATGGCGTTCCTACGGTTGCCGCACTTGGTACTGGTGGGGCCAGTTTGCTTGCTCAGGCCGGTATTGGAGCTTTAACTGCTGCTGGTGGTGAGATTGGGGCTAGGGCTGTAGCAGGAGAAGAGGTGGCTTCGCGTGAGGCCGCTGCTGAAGCGGCAAAGGCGGCTGCTTATAACGTCATTCCAGTCCGTCGTGCTGCAAAGATTATTGAAAATGCCGCTTCACTTGGTGGCGGTGCTGCATTGGCCGAGGCGGTTGGTGGATTGGTTGGAGGACAACTTACTTCTGAAGAGGAGGCCGTAAGGGCTGCTGCTGAATCAAAGATTGCCGAGGGTGGCATTGTTTCTTCGGCTATTGGCGCGGGTTTTGGTGGAGTTGGTCGTGTTGTTGGCAAACTGTCTTCGGTGGCTCAGGAAAACGCTAACAAGCGTGCGTTTCTGAGTGAGATTGGAATCAATAATCCAGCCCTTTCTCAGGTTATTCCTGAGTATGCTCCGCTCACCAATCGCATGGCATCGCGTGATGCCAATTTGGCCAATAAACTCGCCTCTACTGAAGCCAATATCACCAAAGAGCTTTTTGACATTGTTGGAAGCGTTCCTACCAACTCCGATGTGGCGGCAAAGGTTGCTCCGTTGGTTCAAACTGCCAATGATGCTGAGGCTGCGTTAAAACAGGCTCGCCAGCAACAGACACAGGCTAAGGCTAGGCTTTCCGCCCTTGAGGCTGCTCCTGTTCAATCATCTAACTGGCAGGAAGCGTATGAGACGGCTGCTCTGGATCAGCTTGCTGCGGTTAGGCGTGAGGCTGCGGCCAAGTTTGCCGCTCAACAGAACTTTGGTTCCGTTGCTTCAATTTCATCCCATGCTGATGATCTGACGAGGACCATTACCGATTTGGATAGCGCGGTTAAGGATGTGTCTTCGGCCCTCTACTCCAAAACGGGACTTAATGGTGCTGACGAGATTGTCAGCCGTGAAGCCATGCTTCGCTCTGCTCGTTCCACGCTGAAAGACGAGGTGGATAGTCCTGTTGGTAAGCAAATCATCAACGCGATTGAGAACATTGGAAAGGTTGAGGAGGAGGCTCCTGAACTCCTATCTTGGAACCAGTTCAAGAATCTGCGTGATGAGATGTCGTCCAAATGGGCGTCCCTTGACCAGAACTACGTTGGACGTGCTGAAGCAAAGGCTGGAGAGGTTTACAGGAACATGGGGAGCGTTCTTAAACGCGCCATCAAGGACAATATAGGGCCAGAGAACGCAAAGGCGTTCAATGCCGCTCAGGATTTCTGGTACAACTGGTCGCAGACTCGCGACAGCAACTTCACCCGCTCCATCTTCAATCCTTCACGCAGGATTATGAAGGGAGAGGTGGTTTCCGGTGTAACGGCTCCTGCGCTTGAAGGTGTTGCTTCCGACATTCTTAGCGGTAACACCCAGTCTATCCGCGGGGTGATTAACGCGATTGATTTGGTTGGCAAGTACTCGCCTGAGGCTGCCTCCTCCATGCGCGCTTCTGTTGGTCAATCGTTGCGCGGCGCAATGATCGACAAGTACAAGAACGATCCTGCTGGTCTGATTGTAGCTCTTTCCGACCAGTCCACCAAGAAGGATGTAATGCCGTTCGTTCAGCTTGCTGGATTTGGAAGCAAGCGAGACCTTCAACTATTGGCTACGGCTGTTCGTAAATACGAGAAGGCTGACATTACTCCTGAAGTTATTGACAAGGCATTGGCCGCTGGGGATAAGGTTTTGGGCCTTGGTCGTGGGGTGGTTGAGAAACGAGCCAAGGATGCTGCGGCATTGGCTGTTGCGGGTGTTTCTGAAAAAGCCTCAAAGAGGTTGGCTGATGCCAGAAATGCGGCTAAGGCTGCTAACATTGCCGCCGACGAGGCTAACGCCGTATTTAACGATACTGTGAACAACCCCATCTTTTCGGTGTTCACCGGAAGGGGTAAGTACACCTTTAGCGAAGAAGCGGGTAAGGTTGGTCAGGGTACGATTAGTGATTTTGTGATGAAACTCAGCCCGGAATCCGGTCAGCGGTTCATGGGTGCGCTTCGCAAGAAAGACCCGCAGTTTGCTGATTTGGTTAGCCGAAAGATTTTGGCTGATGAGCTCTACCGCATCTCAGGTATTGACAGAGAGGCAAAGGATGCCGCCACCAAGGTTGATTTCGACAAGCTGCGGAGGATGTTCAAGCCTACCCTTCCTCAGGATGTTGAGCGTTCCAAGCATCTTCGTTTGATTGTTGGAGATGTTATGGATGCCCGTATGAAGCGGTTCCTGACGGCCTTCGACAAGGCTGCTCCGTTGTTGAAGGAAGCGAAGCTCATAAAACAAGATACGGCTGCCCCTGTTGTTTCTACTGCGGCTGGTGCCGCACAGCCATTCATCCAGATACCCGGCTTGTCTGCCCTTGGAACGGCAGTTATTGCCACCAGAATAAACAAGATTCTTGATAAGCCGCGTTTTGATTTGATCACTTACATGGCTACTGACCCCAACTTCCTCACCTTTGCGGGTAAGGCTGATAAGTTTTCCACCGCTTTTAGGGCTCTTCCCATCCAGAGGAGCTATCTCTATCTGTCAAACTCGGCATTGGCTGGTGATATGGCGGATGAGGATGCTAGTTTAGGTCAGCCCACTCGTTAATTCGTTCGTACCACCCGGGTTCTAGCCAGAACTTCAGGCCGTCGTTGACGCCTGACCAAATCTCCCCTAGATAGGTGGGTTGGCCCCCATCTGGGTGGGGTGCGGTGCCTACTAGTGTAAATCGCTGTCTGTTAGCCTCTAACACGGTTAGCGTACCTGCACGCTCTGTCAGGACGCATTCCACCTCAGGTTTGAACCTGTAAATGGGTGGGCCTTCGTCTGTTGTCATTTCCTTTGATTTATAGTGTATGTATGCCTATTTGGCTATACCCATACTGGCAAGCTGTCAAATCGCCTATAAATCGATTCTAGGGCCTGTTTTGAGGCTATTACGACGTACCCCTAATCCGTAGTTCTATCATGTCCTGCTCATCCTTACACACCCTTACAGGCGTAACCTCAAACTCTATCCACCCTAGGGCGCAAGCCGACCTGCCCGCATCCACGTTGTAGGAGGCTCTGCCAGACTCATAAGCCTTCAGATAGGAGCCTGTACGGCCAAGCCAAGGGGTGCGCTCACGAACTTCCACTCCATTCTTGGTGCTTACCAGTTTAATCCTAGGACTGGATGGCAAGCATCCCTTGCCATGCGTGTGTCCCATTAGGTAGATGTCGGCATCCGCCGTGTTAGCCATCTTCTCAATGGTGTTGAACTGACCTCCCGGCGTACCCCCTCCTCCCTTCCCGTGATGGGCGAAGATGTCTAGTGACACCCTTTTGGTGGTTCCTTTAATTGAGATGGACAGTCGGATGAACCCGCACACCCCCAGATATTTCCCGCCCAAAGCCGACGCCAGAACGTGATCAGTAGTTTGATCACCAAAGTCATAAAAGTGATTACCGCCAAGCAAGCCAATAACCCTGCCGCGCATCCATCCAAGCTCATTGACCAGAGTGCGCGTAACCCCCTTGTAAACGTCCCTGAGTGTGTTTTTTGTGGTGTCATGTAGGTTGTGGTCTGAAAGGACAATGCGTTCAGAGGTGGACACACCATCCGTGTAGTCCCCCATCCCTAAGAACAGGGCGTTCTTCTGGGCCTTGGCGTAGTCCAGAAACTCCTGCCAATGGGAGTTAGCGAACATATCCGAGTCGCGGTGGATGTCGCCAAATGGAATCAGCTTGAAAGGCTTACCAATTTCAGCCTCCACCTTTACGTTGTGCGCTGTGAAGATGCCATCGGTTTTCATTTCTTGTTAACCTTTCTCACTTCCCTTTGCTTTTGCGTGACCTCGGCATGACAGGTTTTGCAAAGCAACCTGTATCCGTCTCTCTCGACGAAAAGACGTTCCACATATATGTCCCAACCTTGGAATCCGAGAACTGGGTCCACAACGGGATTGATGTGGTCAACGTGGCATTCCGAGTTGCCGACAGTTTTGGAACATGAGGCACATCGGTACTCGTTCCGCGCAACCCTCGCTGCCTTCTTACAGGCATACTTAGGAGCCCATCGTCCAGAAGCTCGCCTGAGTGCAGATACAACGAACGAACGGAATTTAGCCTCGGTCCAAGTTCCATTGCAGCGCGTCATTGGCCTATCGTTCGTCTGACCACTTCATGCCCCAACCATACCAGACAGGCGTGAACGTGCTTGCAATTGATACGTTCCGCATGGGGGTAGTCATTCGGGGCATAGCCTCCCTTTATCCTAGGAGCACACCTCGTAGCCCAATCCTTGCAGGTGCATTCCCCCTTACCCCCATGCAACGAGAGATCGACGACATAGAACTCCTCCTCCTTGCTTTGGCTATTGACATGGAAGAGGAGTTGGCCGCGATGCTCAACGCTTAGCTCGGGCAGCTTCGCTTTCGAGGCGTTTGGCTCTAGCTCCAACAAAGGCATTGTACCTTTCGATTAGTTTGAACTGGTCCACAGGATCAGCGCAATCGTGTATGTCTTTGACGAGGGCTTCCATTACAGCTTCCTCGTATGTGTCTAGCGGTCGTTTGTCCATTTTAATAGTAGTCCTTTTTCTTCTGCCCACTTAGGATGGGCGTGAATGTTGTCGTGGCAAGCTCGGCAAACAGCTAGGAAGATGGTGATGTCATTTAACTTCCCACCTCGTCCGAGCGGTAGTTTGTGGTGGATGTCGGTGGCCTCATTAACTGAGCAAACCTCGCAGGTCGGGTGGACTGATAGATAGTCGGCTTTATTTACGCGATAAACCTTGAGGGCCTGAGCCCTCTTCTTGCTAACCCGCCTGAGAGGAGTGCGTTTCAAAGTGAGACGGGAACGATGGGAGCGTTAGTGCCGCACCTTTTCAGATTGGCATGGAGCCAACCTGCCCGTTTAATTGGTGCCGTGCGCTGTGTGCCAATCCGAGACATCCCAGATTTAAGACCAAACACACACTTCGGCAGCGCCTAGTCGCTGGTCTACGAACGAACGGCATAAGGTTATCACTCCTTCCACGTCGCTACACCCAGTCTGATGTGAAAGCGGATAAAGTCGAATCGAATATTGAAGTCATTGGTAATCCATATGAAGCCAAGCCGCATAGCCTGTGAGTCCAGCCACCTATCCCATAAGAATGAGAAGCTAGGCAATAGATAGACTGGGTGAAAACGATGGCTGGCGCTGAATTCGGATGGCGTAACTTTTTTTCTGTTCAGCCACACAAAGGTGTATTTCCACCTGCGTTTTGGCGAGGCAAGCATACGCCGTCTCAACCTACGTTCAAAGTTTAGAGCATCCTCAATCTTGGGCACCCTGTATTGAATGTATTCAGCCTCGGTCATGTTAGCCCCGTGGGTCGTAGCTATTCTTGTATCTCCAAATTCCTAGGGCGTGTTCAAACATCTCCCATTCCTTTTCAAGGGTCTGGGAGTCGTATTTTACAACCTCAATACGCCCCGGCTCCGTAGTCGAGATGTAGATGTTGTAACCAACAGCCAGATTGAACCCACATTCCATCCATTGCTCTTTCCAATAGGAGGCGTAGTAGGCCGCAATCTGGGCTGCGTGACCGAATGACGGGATGACAGGCTCGTCAGGAGTTGTCCGCTTGCTCTTGAAGTCGAGGATGCCGGTGAGACGTTCATTGGCCCGAAAGGCTATGTCCGTCGTACCCGCGTATCCGTAGTGCCGATTGGCTGTGACAAACTCTGATTCCACCACCTTGATGCCCAGAGTCTCCACCCTGTTGATGGCAGACTCCGCATAGTCGATGATGGACTTGTCGAAAGCCGTGTCCTCACCCTTGATGAGCGTCTCAATGCAGTTGTGGATTTTGGTCCCCAACTGCGCGGCCTCATCCGCCTCATCAAAGGCTTTGCCCATGATGAAGTCGGTGTAGCCTTCAAGCTGCTCATCACCTACGGGAGGTCGGTTGAAGCAAGCCTCTACCACCTTGCGATACTTCCATCGCTGAAGGGGCTCATTGTGGATGAGCTTCAGGATGGAGGTGACGGATGGCAGCAGCTTCAGAGCCTTGGCGTCCTTGATGGTTGTAGGCCTATTCGGATTCTTTGCCGTCTTTGACTTCGTCGGCTGTGAATGGGCAGCTTTCCCATCCACCGTGTACCAATGTTCACTCATTTGGTTACAATGAAGGCTAGGGCAACAATCGCCACTAGGACACAGGTGATCATTACAACCACCAAATCCCCTTCATCATCAAAACGCCTCTTCACTTGAAGCCTCCGGTTTCTTGCCAACAATCTTGGCGTTGCCTAGAATAGCTCCCTTGGTGCCAGCAGCGCGGGCTTCCTTGCTCACACCCTGCACCACACGATAGTCATTGCCGTACTTGTCATCAGGGGTCTCCCAGAGCACAAGATTCAAGTACTTGCCTTGCTTGCCCTCATAGAGATGGGCCTTGTCAATCTTCGATACGTTGATGGATACGCTAATCATTTTATTTTTGGTTTGGTTGAGGTTGTCCTGACGGGTTTACTAACAAAGGTCAGAAAGGGTCTCCGTTTGAGACAGGCTTGGACGCTGGCTTGACGGCTGGCTTCGCTGCTGGCTGGCTGGCTCCGTTCCCATCGTCGTCTTCTTGTGTAATCGACAATAACGCTGCCAGACTATATCGGCGTAGGTATGTAGTAGCACTCCCAACTCCCTGTGGGTCAGCCTTAGGGAGCGGCGAGAAAGCTGTATCTTCGATCCATTGACCAGAAGTGTGCAGTAGTCGTGTACAAAGATGGAGTCCAGAAGCACCTCCATCACTTGGTGCTGAGAGTGACTGGAGCACAGAGATTCCATGCTTGTTGAGCGGTTCCTTGACCGCTTCGATGACTGATCCGAGGCTGGCGTAGCTGCTACGGAAGTGCGGATTCTTGGCGTCTTTCGAGGCATTGTTGATTTCCTTTTGAGCAGCCAACAACGCTGGCGCAATCTTGTCTATTTGTTCAGACGTTTTCATTGATCAAGTGCTTAGTGTTTTCAAGCCACTCCATCGTGGCCTCAACGACAACCTGCTGCTCATGGCAGACGGGTGCTTCAAAGCGGCTCATCCAGCCGCCGAATAGGAGCGCGGCCTGAGCCAACGCTGTCTCGTAATCCTCTTTCGTAGTTTTCATTTTTACCATCTGTGTCTGTGGGTTTATTGTTTCTCTGGTTTCCGTCAAGAGTTTTCTTGCGGAAAATTTGGTCGTAGTTTGCTCGGAAGGCTTCCGAGAAACAGTTGCGTGGGCTATCGCCCTTTCCGTTTGTGGACATAGATAAGCAGGACTAGTAGGCTGAAGAGTGCTCCGTAAATCTCAGGCTCAGGAACGACGTTCTTGATGGGCCTTTTGTCGTAAGGTTGCCAAGGGTCAGTTTGAGCGATGAAGAGGCCAGAAGGTAGTGGTTGCACGATGGAAGCTCATGGTAAGGCTAGCCACCCCATCTGAACGACCCTTGGCTTGGACAATGTTCACTTCAATTCTCTGGAGGGACTGATCCGTCAAGTCCTGCGTGCCTCCGTCCTCCTTCTCGTCAGGGGCATGGATGAACACCACCCGGTCGGCGTCCTGCTCGATGTTCCCAGACTCGCGGAGGTCTGATAGACGGGGGATGCGGTTTTCCTTTTCTACGTCCCGTCCAAGCTGGGCTAGTAGTATCACGGGTATCTTGTGACTTACGGCAAGGTCTTTCAAGGCCATCGTCATGCGTCCAATGGCTATGTCCCGCGTCTCCCCTTTCTCTTGCTGTGGGTCATACCGTTGGAGGTAATCCACAATGATGGCCTTTGGAGGATTGAAGGCTTTTATCGCCTCCACCCGCGCCGTGATCTGGCTCAGGGTGCGGTCCTGATCGAAGACGAGCAGGTTCTTATTCTGTCCGACCTTCACCAGACCCTGCTCAAATTTCTTATTGTCAGAGTCCATCGCCAGCTTGCGCCTAACCGACCTCCAGCTCACGTTAGACGTAATCTGAGCGAAGAGAGGAGCCAACTGCTCAATGGGCATCTCTCGGCTGAATAAGAGGGTTGTACCGTACTTATTGGCCCAATGCCATGCCACCTGACGAGCACAGGATGACTTACCTCTACCGGGGCGTGCTGCGATGATGATGAGTTCCCCCGCCGTAGCCTGACCCATCTCGGTGTTCCAATCGCTCCACGGCCACTCCAGACCAGCATTCTCTTCTGTTTCCTTGCCAGCCAGAATGTCAGCCAACTTACCAATGCAATCAGTAGCCGCCTGACTTAACGTCTTGCTGACCTGCGTGGCGTTTTTCAGGGCTAAGATACGGCTGATCTTCGCTACGAAGTCATCCATGTTGGCCCGCTTGACTAACGCGGCCTCACGGGTCTCCTCCGCCACCAAAGCTAGCTGACGTAGCTGGTAATTGTCCCTAAGCTGGTCTAGCGAATAAGAGAACGTCACCCCGGTAGGCCCATGCTCCAGATACCCCGTAGCCTCCGAGAAGCCAGCAATGCCTCCTACGGCGTCTAAAGCTCCCGCCTTCTTAATCTCCTCGCATAAGATGTGTGCATCAAACGGACGACCATGAGCATGGCACGCCATGATGGAGGACCAAATCTTCTTATGAGGTAGATGGTGAAACCAATCAGGCTGAACCCGATAGTCGAGTGCCTTGATCAGGTAGGTGGGACCGTCGAGGACGATGCAGGATAGCACCGTCCGCTCTGCTTCTATGCTGTGTGGTAGGTTCATTCTCTGTTTCTTTCTTTGAACCACTTACGGATAAGTGATATGGATTTCGGCAATGTGGCATAACCCTTCCTGCGATGGATGATGTTGCCTATCGTCATCTCATTCGACCCTACGGCCTTTGCGATGTTCTTGATGGTTTGACCTAACGCATAGCGACGCATGGCCTCAATCGCTAAGGTTGAATCAACCTTTGCTAGCTTACGGCTCTCCCTCCGCTCTATTGCAGAGGCTGGAGACATTGGAGCGTCTGAGAATTCATATTTACCCAGATGCTTTTCCATGAGCCAGCGGATGCTGGCCATTGTTTCGCTGATATTCATTTAGTTTTATTTCTAGTTTTCTAGCAAAGTCAGCACTTACTTTCTGCACTGGTCCACTCTGGAGCAACTTTCCAACCTCTGCTTCTGTGAGTGGAGTGTGTGATTGTGTTGATGTCTTCCCATCGCCTCCAGATTGGGCCAAAGGGAGTGGCGAGTTCGCATTCGCAATGCAGGGACGCGGGCGAAAGAGTTTGAGCAAGTACTTCATGTTGTGTGATGTCTCCGCAGGGCCATACGACCCATGCGAAAAGAGTGGAGCGCGGACGACGCTTCAGCTTCGCACTTGGTTTCATTCTTCCACCTTTTGAAGAATCTCTGCCAGTTGGTTTCGGATGTTTATGGCCAAGTCCTCCACGCTTTCGTACCTCCCCTCGCCATGCTTGACTACGCTACGCAGATGCTGGTCGATGTCATGAATGACAGAGAACGCTTCCATTGCGTGGATGGCGCGGGCGTGCTCGTGGCGTTCTTCAGGTAGGTTGAATGTCAGAGTCGCTTTCATTTGGTATGTAGCAGTCTAGTTTTTTTGGTTCGCTGAACTGGGAAATTGGAAGACCAAACTTCTCGGCGCGGTCCTCAACATCCTGAGTGAGGGCGCGAAAGCAACGCTTGAATTGCGTGCATCCGTCACCTGAACAGAAGGTCATGTCTTTGTAAACCATCAGGAGGTCCCCCTACTCTTGGCCAGCATCTCTTCGATTGCGGCTTTTATCGTTGGCCATTCATACGGGTCGATGGCCACCTTCCCGTATCCCTCCATGTGCTGCTCCACCACCACAAATTCACCTGCTGCCTCGTCCTCAAGGTAGACATCGGTGGCGGCTTCAGCGAAGATGGGCTCGCCCTTGGGTGTGATGGTGAGCTTGGTCACTCTTGTTTCGTAGTCCATACAGCCTCCGATACTGTTGGGAATTGGGTGATGAAGAGTTGCTTGATGGAGTTGGCTACGTCGCGATGTTCCTTTTGCGTGCCATCAGCGCATCGCTGGTCGAGGTAGTGAATCCATGAGCGGACATTGCCTGTCATGTAAAGCGTAGTCTGGGTACAGAGGGGTAGAATCATGCGGGCTGTCTCCCTGCTAACACCATCGGACAATAGTGTGTCGTAGACTTGGAATGCCTCTCTAATCACGCCAGCAATAAACGCATCGGCTTCAGGATCGTTGAGCAACTGTCCGCTTGCCTGTCGATTCTTCTTGTCCTGCAATCGCAGCTCGACGGGCTCTACGTCGATGGACTCAGCATATCGCTGGCTAAATTCTTGAAAGGTGAACGAACGATGGCGGAGAATCTGCGCGGCTATGGCCCTGCTCGTCACAATCTCCACGGTCATGCTGACTGTCTCAAAGATGGACCAATGCCCATGCTTTACACAATACTTGAGCAGACGCGGAGCTGTCTCCGTGTTTAGCTGATTGCTTGGATTGCTAACCCTCGCACAGTAGGCGATGAGTTCGTCTGCTGTATTGATGCCCTCTACGAGGGGTTTAGTTACTGCTATTAGTTTTGTTTTCAAGTTTTTCCTTTAGTTCTGCGTTTATGCTGGCTTCAAATGCTATGCGTTCGCGGAGCTTTATGTTCTCGGTTTTCAACCTCTGTATTTCATCGCACGCCCATTTACGGTAGGCCGCGAAGTCGTCAGCTACGCTCACGGC
>Ga0181363_1000125_pt1 | contig 21916 bp, 30 predicted proteins | sample Fa13NDMLBSN_FD_130109 | JGI IMG/M metagenome (GOLD analysis project Ga0181363, IMG submission 130109) | Freshwater viral communities from Lake Michigan, USA - Fa13.ND.MLB.S.N | ecosystem: Environmental > Aquatic > Freshwater > Lake | place: USA: Michigan | collected 2013-09-23
AAGTGGCAGAGGGCAAGGCTGGCTCAGGCTCATGGAGCGAGGGCGCACAACTGACTGATCCCAAACACCATTTGCGTCCGCAAGCTTGGTTGACCGATCAACCAACTGTCCCTGCGCGGCTGCGCTATGAGGTCAAGCGTTTGTTCGACAACTCTGGGCACGAGGACTTCCAGCGCAATCGCCGCGCTGGCTCACTCAACGTCAGCGCACTGCATAAATTTGGGGTGACAGACAAACTGTTTCAGCGCCGCCATGAAGTTGAGGGGATCGACTCCGCAGTGGTGATTTGCCTTGACGTATCTGGCTCGATGTTTGATGACGGGGCAAAGAATGTAAAGTATGAGCGCAGCAACAGGATTGTTCAAGCGGCGCTGACCACCAAAGCTCTGCTTGAGACCCTGCACCGCTCGCAAGTGGCTACCTGCGTGATTACCTTTGGGTCTATGGCATCGGTGATCAAACCGTTCTCGGAGAACCCGATCAAGTCGATGCAAAAGATCGATGCATTGGGTATGGGCGGCGGGACCAATGACTACTTCGCGGTGCGCTATGCACACAAGCTTTTGCTGCTGCGCCCTGAGCAACGCAAGATCGCTTTTGTGATCACCGATGGCGTGGGCCGCGCAGACTTTGTGCGAGACCAGTGCAAAACGGGCGAGCGTCTGGGCATCACCACCATCGGCATCGGGATTGAAAAAAAGGTCGATCACATTTATCCCAATGCAGTCCATGTCAACAAAACATCTGAGCTTGGTGTTGTGTCGTTTAAACAGATCAAGCTGGCTAAATGATTTGGCAGGGGGCAACCCCTGCTTTTTTAATTGATGACCGTACGAAAGATGTTATGCAAACAGTAAAAGCAATCACCGACCGTCACCCAATTTTTTTGAAGGAGGCTTACAAAATGGACGGGATCGTAGACCTGATCGATGATGAACGGTATCTTTCCCACGGGGACAGATACATTTCATTTGACCGCGATGGACTGACCTATTCGGTCTGCATTAAAACCCTTGATGGACCAATCCGGGTCCGCAAGTTCACCAACCTTCACAGTGCAGTCAACTGCGCCAGACGAGTTTAAAACGGAGAAAGAAGATGAAAACTTACAACGTGACGATACGCGCAACCATAACAAAGACTTACGAGATCGACGCTGAAGATGAATCAACAGCGGAGGGTGTAGGCCATGAGGTTTTTATCGTTGAAAACGAACAAGACATTGACGAGGACTACAAACAAGAAATTATGTCCGTTGAACTTAAAGGAGAAAGCAAATGAAAGTCAAAACAGATGAATTGCAAAGCACCGCCCTTGCATGGGCAGTGGCAAAAGTATTGAAGTTGGAAATTGATGACACTGACAAAGCGGTGATATTTTATGAGGGCGAGCCGTTTATGCCAGACACATACTGGCAACAGGGTGGCCCGATCATTGAGCAAAACAAAATAGATGTTATGTGGAGCGGCGACCGTTGGTGCGCTTACACCATGACGCCTGATGGGCAACAACTTATCACCGAGGGGGACACGCCCCTGATCGCAGCCATGAGAGGTCTTGTTACTGCCAATCTGGGCGATGAGATTGATCTTCCCGTTGATCTTGCCTTCGATTGCCTGATTTATGAAACTGGCGATGAGTGACATGGTCTGGCCTTTTCCACCATTCCCAAACCCGCTGGACCGGCCGGGTCAACTCCCGCCTCCAGCACCGTTTAAACCAAGCGATGCTGATGAACCGGCACCATTTATAAGGAGCGATTAAATGAATCTCAGCCCCAACCAAATCTTCATGCTGCGTATGTTTGAGAAGGGATGGGGGTTCAAGATGTACAACAACAAACCGGGAAGTTGGACCACCTACTGGTCACTGAGGCGGCGGGGTCTGCTTGGTCTGGGCCCCACTGTATCCCGCGCAGATGGCAACCTGATTGCCATGAATCGATTAACCAAAGCGGGGCGCGATGCTCTGCGTAAATACGAGGAGAAAGAGAATGCAAAGACCTGACAACATCGATGACGCTTTGCGTCAACTGCACCACCTGACCATGAGCATTGCCATGGACATATCAAAATTCATGGACGATGACCAAATGCAATACGATTCGGATTATTTTGCAGACATGAAAGCCGCAGCACTTGATGCTCACCTGCTGGTGACATGGATCAAGGACAACTTTAAGGAAATGCACAAATGATTACATTCACTGAGTTCTTTTTATTTATTGGGATGATGGTTGCGATTGCCTACGCCTTGTACTGGCGGGGCGAGGCTCACAAAAACAATTTTTTGTTTAAACTGATGCTGACTAACAAGGAGGCCAGAGAAAAAATACTGCACGACTTTGAGACAGTGCAAAAGCATTTGACATAAAGAAAGGGGGCCAATCGGCCCCCTTCCTGTTTGTCCTGTCAGCGCCGAAAATGCGAACTAAAAACGCCCGACAAACTGATGCGGTTTAATTTAACGGGTCACTCGCACCTTACGCCCGGACGGCGGGAAACAAAAAAACCACCGTCAGAAGGCATCCAGATTTTCCGTGTACAACCCTGCTGTTTTGTTGTACAGCAAACTGGTCTCGCCTTGAGACCCAATCCACCTGTAGCGGCACTTCCAGACCGCCACCTCGACGACTGCGCCCTGTCCCCTGTGGACGGTGATGCCGCAATCTGTCTTTGCCCACCATGCCATAGACCCGCTGATGCTCATGCCATCTGGGCGGGGTTGATCATTACCTGATCGAGTCATCTTGGCTGGATGCGCCACGAACCAACAATGGACTTCGTGCGCCATGCAAAACTTCCTCACCTTGGTCAGCATGTTGCTGATTGCCTCTGTCTCAGCCGTGTCCTTGCGGCTCATGTCGATGTAGTTGTACGGGTCAATCACCATGCCCCGAACGCCCATGCGTTTGACTGATGCCCGTGCTCTCTCCAATATGGATTCCAACGTGCTTGGCTCTTCACCGTTTGTATCCATAAAGATGAAGTGATCATTGACCCATTTAAACGCAGAATCTTTTGTCTCCGCGTTCATTCTGTCTCGACCATCATGAAACCTCATGCCCGTGTAAATCTCCATCAGTCGCACGATATGGGTCTCAGGTTGATTCTCAAAGGAGCAGACCACAAACTTCCAATCGTTTTTTCGAGCAAGGTTGACCATCAACTGATCAACGAAATTGGATTTGCCCGATGATGGGTAGCCAGTGACCACCGTCAACTGACCGGGACCGACCGTGTAGATTTCATCGAGGGACTGATAACCCGTGCTCACTCCACGACCGTTGCCCTTTGCGTACAGGTCTTCGATTGACTGTTTAAACGTGGATGCTTCGCTGATGCCGCTGATTGGATACGGCTCGGCGGCACTGATGACCGTACTGACCTGAGAGGGGTCATGCAACAAGACTTCATTTAAATCTTTGCGGTCAAACTTGGCAACCCTGCACTTTTCTTTTCCAATACGCCTTGCCAACTCTTCTGCGAGTGCTTGGCCCGGGGTGTCCTGATCTGTTGCCAGCACAACGTAGGGGGCTGCGTCAAGGATGTCCCGGGCGTTCCAGACGTAGGCAAACCTCTTGTCCTCAGAGGGGAGAACCTTTCCGTCTGCAACCTTAATAGGAGCCCCTGCGGGCACACTTAGGACGTTGTTTAAACCTGCCTCCATGGCGGATAAGCAATCCATCTCACCTTCAACAATGACGATGGGCTGACCCTTTTCAATGTGCTCAAGGCCAAAGAAATCATGAGCGCCGCCGCCTTCTTGCGTAAAGTCTTTCTCTTCAATAGATCGGTACTTGGCTGCGACCAGAGCACCGTTTCTAAAGTAGGGAAACCCGATTGAGTCTGTTGCGCGTCCGAGTTTGGCAAACCACTTGTTTGCACTGAACAGTTTCGCTTTGTCTGCGGTCTGACGACTGATGCCTCGACTTGCCAAGTAGGCGTAGTGTCTTTCTTCTAGCGTTTCATTTGTGATGACGGGGTTGGGTACAGCGGACAATTTTCTCTCCTGTTTTGGCGGCTGCACCGATCCCTCGATGAAGCAGTGATGGCAGTGATAGAGCACCGCCCCGTCTGGCTTACGGGTCAGCGTCATGTCTTTAATGTTTTTTTTCTTGCGCTCTGGCAAGCAGAACGGGCATACAACCCGTGTGTTTGAGTCAAAGTACTGCTGTTGCAGAAGTTCTTCGATCATTTTTGACTGCCATCAGATTTCCGTTTAAACGATCTGTTGGCGGTGGCAGACTTAACGCGCAGGTTGCTGCGAACGGTTGTGCCGCCTTTCCCGAGAGGGGTGATGTGATCCACATCCTTGCCGTCACCCTTTGTGACGACCCCTTCTCTCTCCAGCATTCGACGGGCCTTGTTCCTCTGCGCCCGTTTCTTCTTGACTGCGGGAGTGCCGTCATAGTTCTGGTATTCAGCCTTGTAATCACGCATTTTTTTGACCCTCTACAACATCTGCGATGCGGCCCATCTGGAATGCCAGTTCTTGGAACTGCGCGGCGAGCCCATCAATGGACTCGGCGATCTTCATGCTGTGCGCCTCAAGGCCACCGTAAGACTCGCCTTTCGGTCCGGTTGCCCTATTGTTGGCGATGATGTGAGCGGCGTCAATGATGGCTTCCGCTAGGCTTGTAGATTGTTCACTTTTCATGTTTGCTCCGTGTTGGTGGGGTACTTCAGACAGATTCCTTGCCTACCTGACATTCCATGGATGTATGGCACGACTTGGAACTGCTTGAGTTGATCGGCTCAAAGCTCTGTCTGTTTCCCCCGTAAAAAAATTCAGCTTGGAATATCTCATACGTCTTGCAACTTGTACAAGTCCAAGCAACCCTGTCATCTGTTAGTTCACTTTGTCTTACTTGTCCTCCACATTTACACTGCCTCATCCTAGTACCCCTGTATGCTTTCTGGTGAATGTTTGAGCAAAGCACAGCCTTACCGTAATGAAACGGGTTCGCTCTGTGCTTATGCTTTCCGGAGCCATGCCCTCGCATCACACTATCCCAGACTGTTTCAACCACCGCGCTCTAGGAATTCGCCCACGCTCCCCGCTCTGGCTTGCTCGTGTAACGGGGTTCTGATAGATGCCACCACCGACGTACCGCATGGCATCCAAGCTTGATGTGGAAAACAAAAAAGCCGTTAAGTCTGACCCCGGTGGAAGAACCCAAGTTTTTTGGACTCAGGCCACCCCATGCGGGGTCGGGATCATACTTAACGGCTTTCTTGCTTCGACTTCCACGTCTAGCAATGAGACCAACTCTACAGGGGTTTTAATGCCCTGTCAAGAGATGGGGGAATTTTTTTAAAAGCAATTGGTGGTGCAGTTGCCGCCGTAGCAGCAAGTGGTGCATATGATGGTGCGACCATTGGCAAAGATAGTGTGCGAAGAACACTGCGCCCATGCGCCCGTTGTAATCAGGGCAACACCCATGGCTGCAAGAATGCGTTTAATCATCTCTCTCTCCTTTTTAATTTTGGCGGTTAGGCCGTTAACAACCAACACGGCTGGGGACTGGTGGGGATCGAACCCACTGCCTTCGGGCATGAACGGCGAATCTCGCGCCGACCTTCCTCAATCCCCATGCGCCTTGGTTGTTGTTATCCTCCGCGACCCGGAGGATAACAACCGGCGGAAAGCTTGTCAAGTGATATGTTTAAACGTGTACTTCCTTCGGCGGAGAGTGCTGGACGTATCAGACGTATCAGACGTATCAAGGCTATACTGCTCTCACAGGTTGTCTCCACCTGTCTGCTTTACAGCAGTTGCCTCTCTTCTCTTGCCCCGCCTCGTGCGGGGCTTTTTTTCGGGCGCAACAGATGGGATGCACTCCACGATGATTTCTGTCCGTGGCTTCTCAGGATCAAGGCCCCAGTAGATGTGCTTCTCCTTGACCTGTCGATCATTCTCATAGATACAGCCCTGCATCAGATCAAGGATCAACGACTCGTCAAGGTCTGGTCTGCGCGATGCGTAATAAACCCACATGGTCACCCGCAGATCACCCTTCATCAGCGTGCGAAGCGGCGTGCATTGATGTTTAAACACATCTGAATAGGTCAATGCTTTGGCTGATTTGATCAGTCTGCTGACGTTCCCGATGCGAACCACCCGGCGGCTGTTTGCCTTGGACGCAGGTTCTCCAAAAATAATTTGTGATATCGCTTGCAATCCATCGCTGATTGCAATATGATCATCGCTCATTGACATCTTTACCCCTTGGAGAGACCATGAAAGTTACGAACGTTCACAATGTACCACAGCCACTTGTGACTCTGGCAGAAGGCAAATACTACAGCAAGGGCAAGTCTGACTACAGCGTCACAGAGTTGATGTCTCCCCCTCGGGTGCAGAGGCTGAGAGAGCAGCACGACAACGACATTGAGAATGATGTTTCTGAGATGCTGTGGCCCCTTCTTGGGTCTGCCCTTCATGTCGTGATGGAGAGGGGTGAGTCTGAGGGGTGGGTGTCAGAAGAGCGGTTGTTCACTGATGTGGATGGTGTGACCATATCAGGCGCGATTGACCTTCAGGAGCGCACTGCCCAAGGCGTGAACATCGTGGACTACAAGTTCACCTCTGCATGGGCGGTCATGAATGAGAAGATTGAGTGGGAGCAGCAACTCAATGTCTACAAGTGGTTGGTTGAGCGGGTCAAGAAGACCCCGGTTGTTGGGCTACGCATCTGCGCCCTGATCAGAGACTTTAATCGCCATGAGATCAGAGAGGGCTACCCCAAGGCCCCAATCCACATGGTTGAAATCCCCATGTGGGACGCAGTTAAGGCAGAGGCTTACGTGCGGGAGCGTCTTGAGATGCACCGCAACTCCAAGCTGGCCGCAGATTTTGGCGAGGCGTTGCTTGAGTGCTCGCCAGAAGAGCGGTGGATGTCTGAGACGACATACGCCGTTAAGAGAGAGGGTCGCAAAACTGCGATCCGTGTTTTTAAAACCATAGAAGAGGCCAAAGAGTTGGCAGAAAAGGAGAAAGGCTATGTCGAGACACGGCTTGGTGAGCCAAAGCGCTGCACCGGGAACTACTGCGGTGTCGCTCAATGGTGCAAGCAGTATCAGGATGAGTTAAGTGGTCCCTTTTGATCAGCGCAAAAAGGAATGGTGGGAATGGCACAAGGCCAACCCGCTTGTGTGGCAGTACTTTGAGCGGTTCTCCTTGGAGGCAGTCTCAAAGGGGCGAAAGAAGATTAGCCACTGGCTCATCATCAATCGCATACGCTGGGAGGTCAACATCGTCACAACCGGCGAAGACTTCAAGATCAGCAACGACTACATTGCTTTTTATGCTCGCCTTTGGAAGGCGTTACACCCGGAGCATAAAGACTTGTTTACAACCAAACAAATGATTGGAGAACCACATGAACCCGAGTGATCTACTCAAGATTAATGTCAGTGATCGAACTGAGAAGAAGAATGGACTCACGTACCTCTCATGGGCGTGGGCATGGGCTACCGTGCTGGAGGTTGACCCCACCGCCAACTTTGAGGTGGAGCAGTTTACACATCCAGACGACCCACACTTGCGGGTGCCATACCAAGACATTGGTGGTTCCTGCATCGTCTGGGTGTCTGTGACTATCTTCAGCAAGACCGTCAAGGTTCAACTGCCCGTGTTGGACTACCGCAACAAGTGCATCCCTGCGCCCAATGCGTTTGACATTAACACCTCGATCATGCGGTGCCTGACCAAGGGCATAGCCATGCACGGGCTTGGACTGTACATCTACGCTGGTGAAGACCTTCCCATGGATTCAGAGCCTCCAAAAATTATGCCCGTCGATCAGAGCACCGGAGAGATCAAGGGTGAGTTGCAGATGGACACTGGCAACGCTCAGGCAAACGCCCAACTGTTCGCTGAGAGCATGATCAAGTACTCATCACTGGTCAAAGACCTGAAGGATTTAAACAGCTACTGGAAGGCCAACCAAAGCCAACTGGACAAGCTCAAGGTTGACTACCCCGACCTGTACGAAAGCGTTCGCGCCACCTTCACCACCATCAAACAAAACTTTTCTCAACCCAAGGAGTAATCATGTCCGACAAAGAATACAAACCCTACCCTGACTCTGGCTCGCTACGTGCAAGCTCAACAAAGAAGGGCCCGAAGTCTCCCGACTACTGGGGCAATATTGCCATCAACCTCAAAGACTTGACCAACATTCAAACCGTTGGTGGTCTGACTGTGGTCAAGCTCAGCGGGTGGAAGAAACAAGACAGTCAAGGCAGGACTTACCTGTCAATAGCCGTTGATCGTTTTGTGCCAGAGCAAAAGAGCGCCCCGGTTCGTCAGGCTCCAAAGAGCGACGATTTTGAAGATGCACCGTTTTAATTAAAAGGAGAGAAAAGATGCGTATTCGTTCAAAACCCGCCCGTATCGCAGAGTTAAAGCGTTGGCTTACAAAATACAGGAATGTAACTTGGCGCGAATTTGTAAAAGAAACTGGTGGTACTCAGAACCAGTTCTATCATCTGCGCGAAGACCTCGGTATTACAAAAAAGAACATGGTGCTGTCTGAAGCCATGAAAAATTCACATCTACGCCGCAAAGCGGAAAATGCGGTGGAGGCCAAGCAAAAAGATAACGAAGAATATCTTGCTGGCAAGACCAAGGTCGAGGCACCAAAGCAACAGCTTTTGATTGAGGGAACGACCCCAGACTTTATCTGGTACGAAATGGACCTGATGCAGCGGAAGCTTGGCGATATTTCTTTGCGTTTAAACCATGTGATGAAAGTTGCTCAAGCACGTGACAACGACCAGAAGAAAATGATGCGTGATCTTATCAGCGAGAACACCAACCTGCGCGTTGAAAGCAACAGTTTGAGGCAACAGGTCGCCGAATTGACGGAGATGATCAATGGCGCTCCAGTTTGAGGCCCGGAAAGTTGCGATGAAACAGGATAGGAATGGGTACATTCTTACCCTGTGTATGCATCCCGATGAAGTCCCAGAAGAAATTCTGCGCGACTTTGTTGGGGCGCGATACGCTTGCGCCATGGTTAGGATTCAAGACGACGAGTCACCTACGCCGTATGTCAATCGCGTACAAAAGGCTGGGATGCTTTGCCGCAACCCTGCCTTCCAAGAGTTTATTGCCAACTGTCTTAATCATTCGTCGATTGATGAAGCTGAAGCAGCCGAATGGTTGTGTAAACAATGCGGCATAACATCTCGCTCAGAACTCAATGGCAACATCAAAGCGCAAGCATTGTTTGATGGCATGATTCTGGATTTTCAAAATTGGAGTTCCAATGCCGATTCCTTCTAACAACTACAAGCCGTTCTTGACGTACCTCGATCCACGGGAGTACACCAAGCTCAAGAAGTTTGCAGCCAAGACCAAGACACCGATGACACAGATCGTCCGGGAGGCGGTCAAAGCGCGGATTGCAGACAACAACGCCTATGTCAACGGGTTCAATGATGGGCTAAAAGAAGCCATCGATGCTGTCAACGCCATGAAACACGCGCAGATGCGCTTTCCATCGGGGAAGTCATTTGCAGAACTTGTTACAGACGATTTAATTGTTCGTCGCATGAAGGAGGGCAAAAATGAAACTGACGGGTCAAAGGAACCAGTGCCGGGGGTGTGATCAATATTTCAACAGCAACCTTGCGTTTGACAAACACAGAACAGGAGACTATGAACATGGACGCAGATGCCGAACACCGGATGAAATGAAAGCAAGGGGGATGAGTTTAAACAACGCCGGGTTTTGGATCACACAAAAAATGCCTACAAACAAACCCGATTTTTTAAGAGGAGTTGAGAGTGATGACAGACAAGAGAACTGACCCTTGGATTCCTGTTGGACATCCTGAATTCAAATGGACATCAGGGGCTGATGTCCAAAAAACTTGGCGCAAGTATGGGTGGGTGCCGCCTAGCGAGTTTCGTCCACCAGTGCCCGTAGAAAACAAAGAGCCCGAGTGGGTTCAATTTAGGAGAGTGAAATGATTGATTTTGTTTCAACACACCCATTTGCAGACCAACAAACCGTGGCCTGTTCTCGGCTACTAGCCGCTGTTATTGCTCAGGCTATTGAAGATGCGTCAAGTAAACACAGCAGCGTATCAGAACAAGCCGCAGCTATTGATTGGCTGTTTGACAAATCCTCTAGATTTTCCAGCTACGCCGCGCTGATTGGGCTTGATGCTGAAGCCATGCGTAAAGCCCTTCTCACCCCCATTGATGAAATAACCTTTGAGCCAAAGCAAAGCAAGTTTGACAAAAGCAAAAGACGAATTCTCAGGGCCGCTCATGCGAAGTGGTTGGAACGAAAAATGGCCGAAAAGGAAACTCTGAAAAGGCTAAATTCATGAACAACCCGTTTGATTTAAACAGCTATAAACCGCAGATCAACATGAGAGATCAGGAAAGGGCCAGACGCAGTGCGTATCAGGCCAGCCGCATCGTCAATGAGAAGCGCAAGGCTGGCGTAGAACCTAGTGCAGCATATGGCGCAAGTTATGGCGGCGTACCGCAAGACTACGCCACAGAGATGCCTGTGATGCCGATGCACAAGCGCAGCGTACAGAGGAAGGAGAGAAGGACATGACTGACAGAACTTTATTGCAGCAGGCGCTGGAGGCGCTGATAAAAGCACATCCATATTCAAACTCAAACAAAGACTTGGATGGACACAGCGAAGCCATCGCCGCCCTGCGCGAGAGGCTGGCGCAGCCAGAGCAGGAGCCTGTGGCATGGGTGTGTTACGGAGCATCGGAAAAACACGACATTGACTACTTTCAAGACGAAGTTGACGCTATTCCAGTGGGAACCCAACTCTACGCATCCCCACCAGCACAGCGCAAGCCGCTGAAGTTGCGAGAGATTGAAAAGTGCATCTATGACGCAAACAACGACCCGATTGTTGCTTGCAGGAATGTCGAAGCCGCCCACGGCATTAAGGAGAACACATGACACAACAACCAGAAGCCCTGCGGCTGGCTGATCGACTTGACCTATACGCGACAGGCGATGCCCACCAGCAAGACATTGAGCAAGCCGCCGCCGAGTTGCGCCGGTTGCATGACCTGTGCGCCGAGTGGGAGAGGAAGGCCGCGACATGGCTCGCATCGCCGGAAGCCGCGAAGCGGTTGGACGGCTACCGCGAACTGGCGCAGCCAGAGCAGGAGCCGGTGGTGTGGGTGCTTCCAAAGATGCACCCAGTGATGGAGTTTCGCCGCGCCCATCGCGGGTTCCGTGTGAGATGACAAGGAGCAATCATGACAACACACCTGACAAAAATCTGGTGGGACTTGAACAAGCACAAGCTGGTCGAGCAGGCCATACCAGAGGCCGAGATTTACAAGCGTGAGTGGGTCGGGCTGACGGATGAGGAAGAGCTGATGATTGGCGTGGCAACAGGGATGACCGCAGTCGCCATACGCATGATTGAGGCCAAACTCAAGGAGAAGAACACATGACCGAAGATGAAATAGCGCAAGCGATGCAAGACTCCGCTGGGAATTCATGGGGGGATGAAGCACACTTTCAACGCTTTGCCGCCCTTGTCATAAAGCCTTGGGCTGATCAACTTGAAGCTGAACGAAAGAGATTTCAAGAACTGAACGATGTTGCGGCTCTCGGGATGCAACACGCAAGAGCAGACGAGCGTGAGGCGTGTGCGAAGGTTTGTGAATCCTTGGCTGGACAGCAATGGGTGACCAGAGAAGCGGCGCTTGAGTGCTCAGACGCCATCCGAGCAAGGGGGAACACATGAGCGCCCCGTACGTCAACGAAGCGCGGCATGAGTACATCGACCGGATACAGGAGAACTATCTGCACATTGCCAAAACACACCACAGGCTTGGGAACCAACGAGCAATGTGGCTGGCGCTTTTTTATTACGCTATGACGGAGGACATCTATGGAACACACTGGGACAAACTCAATGACGAAAGACAAACTTATCGAGACACTCAAGATGGCGCAGGACGCTTTGCACATGGCAACGCTGCCCTTCCCGATTGATGAGGTCAAGACAAGACGAGCGCTCGATGCGGTGGACAAGGTGCTTGATGAGATCAAGCCCGATGGGATGTTGTTTGATGACTGGGGAGGGTGGAAATGACTTACGAGGACATCCCCATCACCAACCCAGCCCGTGACCGTGCATGGGAGGCGTTCATCAAGCGCAAGGATGTAAATGCTCTGTTTAGACAGAATGATGAGTTTAAATTCCCTTTGAGCCGCGAGTTCTACGACATGTGGTGCCTGTGTTGGGCCAAGGCATGGGACGCTGGGTTTTATGATGGGTACAAGACTGGGGAAGAGGCAGCAAAGAAAGTGAAGCCGGGAGGGACCGACTGATGAGCGATCAGAAGTTCTGGGATGCTGCACTTATAAAAACATGGCGGACAAACAGTACTGTTCTTGATGCACTTTTATTGTTTAAAGCCTTGTCAAACAAACGCACATATGAGTGTGACCCACCGTTGAAACGTTTGCCGCCACTTGGTATGCCGTACAAAATTCATGTGCGTGTGTTTGTGCATGATCGGTTGCCAAAGATTAACGACAGACTTTGGAAACAGACACCAGACAAAGACGTACTCTTGCTCCGCAAACTTGAGACAAGTTCGTACGACACACTCAGAACAGCTTACAACAGGGACACTTCCATAGACACGGCAAGTGAAGATATTAAGCGTAACAAATCCATCATAACGGCAAATGATAGTTTTTACAAAAACAGGAACAGCGCAACTGATTGGAAAACTGTTAAAGGCCCTGTAAAAATACAAAGGCTGCGCTGATGAAATGCCCACTGTGCAAAGCACCGACTGAGGTTAAACAAACTAGAACAATAGACGGCGCTTTAGTCAGACGCCGACACTGCTTTAACGACCATACATTTCAAACCAAAGAAATAGTTATTGCCGCTCCAAAACCTAAACGTTTAAACAAGCAAAATGTACAGAAGCAAGAAACTCCTTGAGGCGGTAAGAGATGCCCCGTGTATGCACTGCGGGGCGCAAGATGGCACGGTGGTTGCCGCCCATTCAAATCAGCTTCGGGATGGTAAGGGCCGTAGTTTGAAGGCAAACGACTACAGGATTGCAGCCCTCTGCCACATCTGCCATTTCCAGATCGACCAAGGGTTTTTGTGGGACCGCGATCAGAAGCGTGAGATATGGGATGAGGCGCATCGAAAAACCATTGGCTGGCTCTTCGACAACGACCTCATTTCAGTGCGCTGACGACCTTCTTGACTTCTTTGATGTTGGCGGTCAGGTTCATCTCTGCCCGTCCAATGTCAGTCATGATGTCGCGCTTTTCATCTGCGTCCATCTTGGTGGAGTTGATAAATCGCCTCATGTCGCGCAACTCTTTCATGCTTTTCTCAATGTCCCTGACGTAATCTTTGACTGCAAGAACGCCGATGTTTTTCTGTAGGTACTCTGCGTACTCTTCGGGTCTGGCGGTCTTTTCAAGCAGACTCATGGTTCTGACCACAGTATCCACTGACCTTTGCAACTCATAGAACTGCGTGACAGACCCACGGGCTTCTGGGTCAAGAGCAAACCGTTTAACCACGGGCAACTGTTCAAACCGCTTAGACGCCTTTGGCACATCCGAGAACTCGTTTGCCATGGAGTCAACAACATCTGTGACATACCCGCCAATAGTTCCCGTGTAACCCTTGATCAGTTGATCCACCTTGAGTGGAGACAAATTCAAGAGTCCACCAATATACTCCGCAGTCTTTGATGTGCCGGGACCAACTTGAAACTTTGGTTCAACTTCTTGCATTCCCTGCCCAACAATTGGCCGCATGGTGAAGAAGTTATAGTTCGTGGCCGCTTCGATGATTGGTTTAAACGTTTGAGGGATAGGATTAAACGCAAACGTGTTGGCCAGCGCCCTCAGAGTTGATTGGGCAAGGTCTTTGCCCGTGTCATTGCCCATAAAGTATGCAGTGATCCGCTCGGGCATTGTCTTAAACAATGTTCCGACTTCAAACGGAATCGGGATTCGGATACCAAGGCTGGTGAAAATCCAGTTGTTGTCCTTTGTTTCCTCTTCCTGCTTTTCGTATTCTTCGTCGTCTGCTACAGACAGATAGTACATGACGGACAGGGCTGCCATGGTCATGCCGCGAATCCAGAATCGGCGCTTGATTTCCTGTGCGTCTTGACTGTTCATTTGTCCCGCTGATGCGCGATAGAACAAGTCCAGACCTTGCAGACGGGCGTTGAAGAACGGCAGGGCGGCTGTGGCAATGCGGATGAGAACCGAGTTGCCCTTGCGGTTAAAGTTCATCACCTCCATGGCGCGGGAAATGGCCTCTGCCTCGTTGCCTGTCTCTGCCATGACGCGCTCGTAAACAGCCATACGGGTTGCCGCGTCCGACGCCGTTGTACCTTTCTCCAAGCCTTCCCACAGAGATTTAAACGGCCTGAGAAACATTGGGTCTTTGCCTGCTTTTTTGTTTAAATCTGCGCTCAGGGATTTGCCGGACTGCTCAATGTTTTGGCTAAACTCATACCCGCCAATTGCCCCAGCGTTAAACAGCGCCTGCAATGTCTTGTCCTTGCCAGTCAAAGCTTTGCCAAAGTTGACCATTGTCCCGACGATGGGTGTGACTTTTTGGCCGCTGTTGACATAGGAAGACAATGAGTCACGCAACAAGTTCGCCATCATGAAGCCCGGGTCCTTGGTCACCAAGTTCCTCAAGACATTAGCTGGCGCAGACAACAATCCCATAAAGGGAAGGTCTGGCATGTTCAAGCTCTTGAGCGCCTCAATAAACAAGGGATCGGCAGAACGGTAATAAACCACCTGACCGTTTTCCAACTGTGTGTAAACATCAAACCCAACGCCCGTCGTTTGGGCTGGCAGGCGAGTTACTGAGTTGTTGATTTGCATCGCCACATTCGTTGCTCTTTGGGCGGCTGCATTCTTCATCCCAGCATTGATCATTGACTGGGTGTTGCGGACCATGTTCTCCAAGAAATCACCAAGGGGGGAGTCTCCACCTTTGAGTTCTTTTGGTCCTTTAACCCCTGAGATACCTCCAAAGGGGTTTGGGCCAATGGTCTTGTCAAGGTCCAACTGGCGGTAGAAGGGAATGTAATCGGCGTATTGGGTGTAGACCTGTGCTCGTTCACGGCTCAAAACTCCTGTCTGAACAGCATACTTCACGATGCCATTGTTAAAAGCGATCAAGTCTTTTTGCACCTGAATGAACTCAGGATGCGCCTTTTCAATCTCTTGAGCAACTTTTGCGTCTGCTGCCGTGTAAACATCTTCACGGCCTTCACGCAAAAGTCTGCGGCCTCGTTTCCAGCCAGCCCAAAACTGATATCTTTGATATATCTTTTGGTCGCCGTACCTTGCCAGCGGTGCGAGTGATTCGACCAATCCCTTAACACTTGTGTCAATGGTTGTCAGGCCGTTGCGGTAAACAGGAACGCCGCCCTGCCGGTCGCCAATACCCATAGCAGAAGCTGCCACCCCCGCAGACAGATCAGATTGAAAAGCAGCAAACTCTGCACTCTGATCAGCCAGTAAATCGGGCCCGCCAGCTTTCCTAATCTTGTCTCGAAGAAGTCGGTCGTTTACACCTAGTGTTTCGTATCGGTTCAAAAACTTTTGTCGCAGGCCGGTGTAGTCTTGTTTAAACGTACCAATCACCCGGTCTTTCCATCCCAGTTCAACTCTTCCCGGGGTAACGTCTTTGATCCTGTCATTCGTAGCCTGTGACAGGGTGGGCAGACTGTACTTAACCTTGCTTTTCATGCGAGTGAACTTCTCCATCGCCTTTTGTTTGTTGGCGTACGAGAGTGGCTCAACCTCTGCGGCCATCAAAATTGATGACACTGCGTCAGTAAATTGCGCCTTCAGCGTTTTAACGGGGATGGACTTTGCGTCATCTGCTCTGAGGTGGATGTAAACAGGAATTTCACGGTAACCGGCGTCATGCAAAGCCAGCATACGATGACGGCCTTCGTGACCCGTAATTTTCCATTCGCCATCTTTTTCTGACACAGACAGGAATGGGACTGCGTCATATGCCTTGAGCCTCTCGATGTCAAGAGGCTCCCTCTCTTGAAGCAGTTGTTCAAAAGTTTCCGGCCTTGCCGTAGCCTTCACAAATGCCATCGGATCAACGAATGCAAGATAGCCCTTGGTCTTGTTTTCTGCATCGCTCTGGGTGTACATGGATTCATCCCACAACTTCTGAAAACGATCAGGCGAATAGCGGACGTTTTTAAGGCTGTAGCGGATGTCCTTGGTCTCAAGGCTGAACTGTCCATCATTGCCTGTAACAGACTTGACCTGTTGAGGCTGATAAACGGCATAGTTCAACGGTGAGGTGCGGTTTTTTCGGGTTATATATCCATCAAAACCAAGTCTGCGAAAGGCATTCTGAACGGGCGGCTGCTCTATGGTTTTTTCATAACCCTGAACAAGAAGGCCCCTCAAACCTTTTAGCCAATTGTCCGGGTACTCTGTTGGGAATCCGCGCTCAAGAGCCTCTTGCTTAACCCTTTCAGATGGGTTGCGTATGTATTCAAAGTTGCTTTCGATGTAGCGCATAACCTGACTGACATGATCAGGATTGCGGAAATCAAACGGCGTCATTGCTCTGGCGTAAAGCGGCATGATTTGCATGCGCTTTGGTGCAAGATCAATTAACTCTGCATCCATCTCATCTTTAATGACGCTGTACTTGTCAAAATCGGGAATACTACGTTTGGCGTCGCGCATAAATGCCACGCCTTTTTCTGCGCTGATTTTCCCCTCTTCTACAGCTTTATCCACGGCCCGTTGGAACAGCGGCAGTTTCTCGTCTTTGTTTAAAGCGCGATAAACACGTGAACGCAAACGATCCTCATCGGCTCGGCCAAACTTTTCTGCATCTGCGGCATTTTCGGAAAGATAAATTACTCCGTCTTTAAACTCAAAGAAATTGCTGGTGGTGGCGTGGAAAAACTTCTTGGCCTTGCCGTCCTCATCAACCCACTGGCTACCGGCAATGTACTGTTTAAACTCAGCAGTTTCAGGCACGGGCGTCTCGATGGCTGCTTTCTGCGCCTCTTGGGCCGATGGGAAGGCAACGGCATTCTTCAGGCTAAACCTGATGTCGCCCCGCTTCTGAGCTTGCGCGGCTTCTTTTTGAGTCAACCCAAGGCGCTCTGCCTCTTCGCCCGTAATGGGGCGCTGGCCGTATGCGCCGACATTGCCAAGGGTGGATTTGATTTGGTCTTTGTCAAAGACGTTGATCTCCAAGATATTGCCGTTTTCATCTTTTACAGCAATCCCGTCATGACCGGCCTTCTTGAAAAGCTTAATTAGTTGTTCCCCGGTTAAATCCAAGGCGCGTTTTTTATCGTTGGTTTGCTCTCTTACAAACTCGACCAACTTCTGGTCAATCGGCCTGACGTTGGCGATGTATGGATATTTAAACCCGCTTGGATGATCCTCGTAAGCAATGTTTTGGTTGCTAAGTTGAATGACAAACGGATTTTCCACAGATGCCCACAGAGGCATCACCGTGCCCTTGGTGGCATATGACTCTGCGTATTCAGGGATGCTGGAAAGATAAATGCCAGCGCCAAGCTTGCCGTCTTCAGAAACCCTGAATTCACTGAAATCTTGGTATGTTGCGTGATACAGGGGTATGGGATTGCCTGCTGCATCAACAATTTTGCTCTCACCAAAAAATTGTTTAAATTCTCGTGTGGTTGGGGCTTTTAGGCTGTAACGAATGTCAGGACCGCTATATGTGCCAACATTTGAGATAGCAGATTTAATCTGATCACTCTCAAAAACACCATAAACAACGGAGCCTGATTCAATTGCCTTGACAGCATCAAATCCCTTTTTCTTAATTGCATCAACCGCAAATAGTGTTTTGATGAGGTCGGCGCTTATTTTTACATGCTCCCTTTCAGCGCCATTTGGGAAAATGTCCATCTTTGGAATTGAATCCAAAAGCGCATCTTTTGAAACACCGATTTTGTTTGCAACAGATTGTGCCTCTGCGTCGTCGATGGGTGCGCTTAGGTCTTTGATTAATCTGCTTACGTCAAAAGGATTTTTAGGATTGATATAAGCCGGGATTATGTTTAATCCCGGCGGCACAAATCCATCCTCTTCCCATAGCCTGTGCATCGTCTTCCAATAACGATACCTGACAGAGGCATAGTTATTTACAAACTCTTTGCTATCTGTGACCCAGGCTGCGATTCCATCCTTGGTTCGTCCAAATCCGGGCTTAAAAATACTGATGTCTTTGTTTGTTGCCGTGTAAACAACAAGCGGGTCGCCATTTGAATCAACCGCCTCGCTGTTACCAAACCACTTTTTAAATCCCTCGGTGTTTGGTTTTGCAAGGCTAAGTTTGACTGTGCCAACTTCAGCCCTCGGTCCAACGTAATTAACCGGCACGTTGTGGTTCAGGATGACCATCATGCCCATACTGGGCACAGCGTAGCCATCGTAACCAGCGTCGATGACGTTGCTTTCAAAGTCGTTTGAATCGCCCCTCGCCTCGCTAAACAGGCGGCTCATCTCTGGCCCCGGGCCAAGGATGTTGTCAAACTTCTGCGTGTAAACGTATGGCCCGATACCGGCTTCTGGGGTTGGTGTTGTGCCGTCGTCTTTTTTGACGTAGAAATAAACACGCTTTTTGATGCGGTCGTCGTAGGCTTGATCTAAACGGCGGCGTTCAGCGCCACGCAAACCAGTGCCATATTTGATGGCATCAAGCTCATCCACCCGTGCATTGCCGTAGTGTGACCCTTTGATGCTAATTGATCCGGGCTGTTTGGCGCCAAGAACAATACCTTTTTCTACAGTCGGCTCTTCAACGACACCTTCAGACCAAGTCCACTCTGGCATCAGGCCAGTTTTTTGTTCTGCAAAAACTGTGTCTTCAAGTTTGGCGGTACGATTTTTATCGCCATACGGGCCGTAATTCAACCAACTGTTTTGGCCACGAGTCTCGCTGGTGATGGCCCCAACGGCTGGCCCTTTAAACAGGCGGACATGAGCCTGCCAAGCGTTTTCCTCGCCTTGAGCCCGGAAGCCTGCGCCTTCAATCCCGTGACCAAAAGCATCATGCACCGCACGGAATAGGTCGTTTGCTGTAACGGGGCGCTTGACTCCGTTTTGATCCTCCCAACGCAGACCTGTGTCGGCAAGCATCGGATTGTCGTCAATAGCAGCGCCAGTGATGCCCTCAGTGCCATAACCATCGTATGTGCCATAGACGGCCATGCGCTGGTTCTGACGCAGATCACGCATAGCATTCCACGGGTTGCCCTTGTATGGGTCCGTGTTGCTATCAAAGAAGGTGAACTCGTAACCGGCATCGACCAAGGCTTGATATTGATCCTTGGTCTGCTCAATCAAATCACGATATGCGGCCTTGACCTTTGGGTCTTGAGGCGCATGACGCATATCATCATATGCCTGTGCAATGCGTTTGGCCCTGTCCTCATCAACAGTAGCGTAATACGGTTGCCGACCAAAAGGTATGCCAACTTTCTTGGCATACGCCTCTGCAACTTCTACGATTCTTTGGTCTGGTCCTGTCGCGCCTTCGATAATTGGCGCACCTGCAAGCGGCGCAAAGCTTCCGCTCTGATCCCGTCCTCCTCGGTCTCCACCTCGTTGGATTGAGAGTTTGCCTCTTTTGCCGGGTCTTTCGACAGGTTGTTCAGGTCTAGTGGTTTCACGCCTCTCTCCTTTTACTCGTTCCGCAGTTGGCTTAGCAACATCGCTGACACCCGCCTCACTGCCTCGTCCTCTTGCTTCTGCGTATCGCTTTGCCCCGTCGCTGAAGCCATAGGACGGCGAGGGGACTCCCATTTCTGTGAAGAGTCTTTGCTCATAGAACCAGAGGAGGGACTGGACTTGGTACGGCTTGATTCCTGCATTGTTTGCTACCTCATTTACAAGGGCTTTGATGGCTCTGCGCTGGGGCTCTGTTGGGGCGTCAACAATCTTTCTATCGGGACCACTCATCGTGCCGAAGTATCGATTGAATGTTCTGGTCATCCACTTGTCAACGGTGACATCGTGAATGCCGTTCAGGTTTGCAACGAATGGGCCAACCTTGGGGCCAAAGGCATAAAGCCCCGGCCTCATATCAGTCAGCTTGCCATCGATTCCGGTTTTGATATTACCGTATTTCTGCCTGAATTGGTTGATTTCTTTGACCGTGTGATCTTGAAACAACCATTCAAGGGCCTTCTTTTGGCCCATGTCAGCAACCATCCTGTTGAGGAAGTCAAGCTGAATCTTTTTGTTGGCTGCGGTTGTGCCGCCCTGCCAAAGACCGCCGGTCTCTGGATTAACGCTAGGGATGACCTTGTTGTCAACGTAATGTTCAAACGCTTTGGCGGCGATGAACCAGTTGTCCCGCGCAGTCGTCTGCGGAGACATGATCCCAGCCATAACGCTAAACAACAATCGGTTATCAATTTTTCCAAGTTGAGGAATGAACTGTTTTGTTTGTTTAAACGCTTTCTTTACATCTTCTTCATACCAATCCAAGCCAGATTTTTCTTGCTTTAATTGATAGGCAACTTCTTCTGAGGCCGTCTTGACTGCACGGTCAAAACTTTGTTTGTCGTTAAAGTCAAGTTTGCCGCCATTTTGTGCTTTGACTTGATCGTCAAAGTATTTGGCAATTGCATCGACAGTTGGCTTTCCATCAAAAGATGGGACCTCTTGGCCGCGCATGATTGGCAGGCTAAGTTTTTCTTCGGCCTCACGCTCCCTGCGGCTCGATTCCTCGTTCATCTTGACCATGAGGTCGTTGGCCTTCTGCTCATCGCCGCCAACAAACTCCATCACCGCCTTATTCAATCGGCGGAATGACATGGTTTGTTTGCGCTTTGCCGCGCCGGGAGAAATACCCTGAGTGCGAACACTTACCCCAGATGCTTCTTCATCTGCCTTATTGACTTGCTCGTGCAGGTCCCAAATCTTCTGTGGGATACCCTTTGGCGCAAGGCTTAACTTTCCTTCAGCAGCAGGGGCAACCACCTTGGCTGGTTTCAGGCCACCACGCTCAATGTTCTGGAAGATGTCATCCGCAGACTGGAACCCTGCGCCACGGAATGCCTGACCAATGTTTGAGAAGAAGTTCTTGATCTTCCTGAACAGGGCGGCAATCATGCCCGGGGGCGGCTTGACTCCCTTGTCATAGGACCCGAAGGCATCGGCAATAGCCTCTTCGACAATAGCCTCTTGGGTGTAGCCCAGTTTCTTGTAGCCCTCAAGACGAGTCATTTCCTGACCGTCAACCTCCGTCTTTTGACCCTCAAGGTATGTCTTGATCCATTCCTTTTTTGCACGCTCCTCCAACGCCTTCCATTGCTGCGGCGTGAAGAAGCCCAAGTCCTTCATGGCGTGAAGAGACTCGTGGCGCATGGTCTGAATTGGGTTGGCCTCTTCAAGAGACACCCTGATCAGCTTGTCCAAGTACGCGCCGCCAGCGCCGTTCTCGATCTTGTCAACGATGTTCAGACCAACATCGCCCAGCCCAAACTTGCGCATCTGGGGGACAAAGTTTTTGTACAAATCTTTGGCAACCTCACGGTTTTGCTGTGTTTGTTTAAACGTAACTTTGCCGACTGTTTGCTCTACGACAGCCTCAGCTTCGCCAAGAGTTTTAAACGATCCGACTGGCTTGTTATCTGGCCCGATGACATTGAACTGTTCGTTTACACGCTCAACTTCACCAAAAGGCATGACCGTAAGGGGCTTGGCCAGCGCCGCCGATTTGTCGTACAGGTCTTTGATCTTCTGCGCCGACTCATCCATCATGGTCGGCAACTCGGCTTTGAGCGCCTTGTAGTCGTCGGTGTCAGTCTGCTCGGTGGCCTCTAACTGCTCAAGGCGGTCTTTGGCTTTCTGGATGTCG
>Ga0181363_1000126_pt1 | contig 21836 bp, 42 predicted proteins | sample Fa13NDMLBSN_FD_130109 | JGI IMG/M metagenome (GOLD analysis project Ga0181363, IMG submission 130109) | Freshwater viral communities from Lake Michigan, USA - Fa13.ND.MLB.S.N | ecosystem: Environmental > Aquatic > Freshwater > Lake | place: USA: Michigan | collected 2013-09-23
GCACCAACGAAGTTCGGCGCACCTGTGACGTTCAACGCTGGAGTGTCTCAACCTGTTAAATCAATAAGCGAAGACTATGTTGTAACAAATTACGACAAGACTATTGTGTTGACTGACTTAACAGCAGATGTTGACGTTTACTTGCCTTCCGCACAAACAACAAAAGGAACAACGCTAACAATCAAATTAGCGAGTGACGATTATGGTGCAACATTACGCGCTTATACAGGTCAAAAGATTGAAAGCGGGTTAACTTATACAATGCAAACAAGTGGAAGCGTTGTGTCTTTGGTAAGCGACGGAAGTAACTGGAAAATAGATAGTGAAAACGACACGACAATAACGTGGACTATTGATTTTATGAGCAGTCTTACCGCTACCGTTTACGCTCCCTACGACTTAATCATTAACAAGATTGAGAATGTTAAAAATAGTCCTGTTGTAACTATTACAGACGACGGAAGTCCTTACACTTTGGGCAGCAATATAGCGGAAGGAAGCGCAATAGTTTTCACAGCTAACACATCCTCTGTTGTTAACGCAATAATTGAACGAGTATGATGAATATGCAAAGCAAATCAGACGCAATGCTCGCTTGTTTGGAGTTCTTGAAACTAAATATCAAGACTGAAACAGAGTTCGGAAAGGTGGCAAATGGTAAGCGACAATTGAAATTGTGGAAGCACTACGCTTGGAAAATTACTCGAATTTCTGTAAACGTAGCGTTTTGGATATTTATACTTTATAAACTATTATTCTAATGGCTACAACGAAGGAGTTCAATATATCGAGTAACGCGGTAACGGTCTTAAACCAAACCGCTGACGCAGCAGAAAACACAGCGAAAGGATTCACAAGTGCGAAAGCAGAGCTTCGTGCGCTCCAACAGCAGTTGCTCCAAATGGATCAAACAAGCGAGGAGTTCAAGAAAGCGTCTGCGCGTGCTGCTGAATTGAAGGACAACATTTCCGACTTATCCGCTGAGATTAGTGCCAACGCAGGTAACGCTTTCGAAGGTCTTTCGAATAACGTTTCGTTGTTTGGTTCGCGTTTAATGTCGCTTGACTTAAAAGGTGCTGGTCAGTCATTGACTGCAATGGGTAATTCAGTTTCTCGCATTGACTTTAAAACTTTAAAAAATGAGGTTGGCGGTCTTGTTACAGGTTTAGGAAATCTCGGAAAGGCTGTTCTTTCTAATCCGTTCTTTTTAGCGGCAGGAGCGTTAACCGCAATGATTGTTTATTACAAAGAGATAAACGATTTAATAAACGGAACAGCTGACAAAGTTAAAAAACTTGAAGAATCAAATGTTGTTCTTGAAAAACAAAACTTGATTTTAGACAATAGAATCAATAAAGAAAAGGCTTTATACGGAGAGAGTTTTAAAACTCTTGAACTTGAAAAAGAAAAAGCGCAGAACAATATAAAAGTTGCAGAGAATGAACTTGCAATTGCGAGAACAACTGGAGATATAAACACAATTCGTGAGAAGGAAAATAAGTTAATCGAAACTCGAAACTTATTAAGCGGTATAACAGCAGCAGGTGAAGCTGACCGAATAAAGTTAGTTGAAGAAGCAAAAAATTTAACTATTGCAGGATATAAAGAAGAAGAAGAAAGAAAAAAAGCAATAGCAAAATTTGAAGATGCAAGAGCGCAACAACTTGCTGTTATTGCTGAAAAGCAAAGGTTAATAAAAGCCAATCTTCAAAAAGAAGAATTGATTGGAACAGAGCAACAATACACAACTGAACGCGCAAACTTTGTTCAGAAGGATATTGAAACAAAGAAAGTTTTAGTTGTTAGCGATAGACAAAAACAGCTTCAAGCAGAGTTAAACCAACTTGTCGAAGAAGAACAAATTTTAAGAAATGCAAAACTTGCAATCGCAACAAATACAACTGTTAATGAATTAAAGAAAGAAGAATTAGCGTTACAAAAAGAATTAAACAAAGAAAATAAGACAGCAGAACAACTTCAAAAAGAAGCTGATGACGCTGAAATGGAACGTCGTAAGAAATTAAACGACGAAATGATGGCTGAAGACGACCGTATGCGTAGTATTCAGTTATCAGATTTAATTGATGCGGAACAAATTAAAGGTGAAAAAAGACTGCAAACTGAAATGCAGATTCACGCGAATCTGACAGCATTAAGAGCAGAGCAATCACAACAAGAAATTGAAGAATTACGAAGGGCAGAAGACGCAAAAGCACAACTTCGCGTCGATGCAATGAAGACTTCATTGTCTATTATTAGCGACTTGGCTCAAGCATTTGCAGGAGATAGTGAAAGACAACAAAAGAAAGCTTTTCAGATTCAAAAAGGAGTGAGCATTGCAACTGCTACAATCGATACTTATTTAGCAGCACAAGGAGCGTATCGTTCACAAATGGCTATCAGTACACCAGACGCACCTGTTCGCGCAGCGGTAGCGGCAGGTATCGCAATTGCTCAAGGTCTTGCGCGTGTGGCTGTAATTAGCAAACAACAATTCAATGGTGGCGGTGGAACAAGCGGAGCAAATAGTTCAAGCGGTAACGTTCCACAAGCAGGTGGAATGAACGCACCTTCACCTGCCAATTTCGCATTTTTAGGCAACCAACCCAACCAACAACAACCACCGCTACAAGCGTATGTCGTAAGCGGTCAAGTGTCAAGCAATTTAGAGGCTCAACAACTTATTCAAAATCAATCTCGCTTAGGCGGTTAAAAAAATAAACAATATGAAAAAAATTAAAGTAATCGAATACGGAATTGACGACGCAGGATTGCTCGGAGTGTACGCAATTAGCGTAGTGGAACAACCTGCAATCGGTGTCGACTTCGTCGCACTATCAGAACAACACAACGTAAAATTCAAAGAAGACTTTAGAGGTCTGTTGTATGGAGCATTATTGATTCCCGACCAACTCATCTACCGACGCAACGACGAGACGAACGAGGAATACTATGTGAAGTATTCAAAGGATACCATTCGCGCAATTGCTTACAACTACTTAAAGCAAGCAAACCAAAATAACGCAACAGTTGAACACGCAAAAGTGGTTGACGGAGTGTCGCTCGTTGAGACGTGGATAATCGAAGGTGAAAACGACAAGTCGAAGAACTTCGGGTTTGACCTTCCAGAAGGAACTTGGTTCGGTTGTATGAAAGTGGAGAATGAAGAAGTGAAGAAGCAGATTCAAAACAAAGAGGTTCTTGGATTCTCAATCGAAGGAAACTTCATCGCAGAAAAGGAAATGTATTTAAGCGAACAACAACCCACCTTAATTGAAGAGTTGGAGCAGTTGCTAACGTTAGCCACACAGGAAGAAATTGAAGCGCGTTATGACGATTATATGAGCGCGGTGAATATGACATATTCAGAATTGAAAGCGTGGAGCGAAACGGAGTGTTCTCAGTTGGCTTCACTCGATCGTTCACCTATCGAAAGAAATCTTGAATTGCTTCAAACAAACAAAGCGGATTGGACAAACAAACACTTCGAAGACGCAGGAAAGACAATTGCTTTCATCAATCGTATGCGCGAAAATACCGCAGGTGATATTTTAGAAGACAGCAATGGAAACGTTTGCGGAAGTAAGCGCACAATCAGTCTTATGAATTGGGCATATAATCCGAACAAGTAATGAACATAGAAGCAGGGGGGTTCTTAAAGGTCGAATTGTACAACGATGATGCAACCCTGTTTCTCAATGCTCTCACCAAGATAACGAATGAGGGCGGTAAAATGGGGTTTAAGACGTACGGAATAAGCGAAGATGAATTGAAAGTATTGAACGCGATTTTGGACACTTTGGGATAAAAAAACGGAGGGTAATCACTCCCTCCGTCTAAACCAAAAATCAAAAATTGAACTAAAAAAATCAATTATGAAACAAATCTACACCTTTTTATATTATACGCTCAAACAAACAATTAACAGAATTATGAATTTACGAGAAAAAGTAAACGCTCTATTCGCAAAACACAATGTTTCTCTCTCTGCTGAAGAAGTAGTTGAGGTGAAGCAAATGGTTGAAGCGATCTTAGAGGACGGAACAAGTATCTATTCAGACAGCGACGTATGGGCAGCTGGTGTTCGTGTATTCGCTAAAGACGCAGAAGGCAACGAGGTTGTAATCGCGGACGGAGAATACAAGACAGCAGAAGGTTTAATCGTTGTTGTTAGCGGTGGTCTTGTTGAGGAAATCAAACCAATGGAAGAAGAAGAAGCTCCAGAGGTTGAAGTAGTAATCGAAGAAGAACAAACTTCTGAGGTTGTTGCTGAGGAATCACTAAACGCAGAAGTTGAAGGACTTTTGTCGTTAGTTGCTAAGTTAGAAAGCGAACTTGCTGACATCAAGAAAGCAAACGCAGAACTTTCAAGCGAAGTAACAAAATTAAGCGCGCAGCCTGCCGCGACTTCTATCAAAGAAGTAAAGCAAGCAAAACAAACACCTTCAAAGCCATACGCTAAAATGTCGGCAGAGGAGCGTTTCTTATTTAACCTTAAAAAATAAAAAATAATACAATTTAAAAAATGGCTACTACCACTTCATTAACTACCACTTATGCTGGTAAAGAAGCAGCAGGATATATCCGCGCTGCGTTTTTGAGTAACGAGTCTCTTGCAGCAGTTACTTTCAAAGAGAACATCGAGTACAAACAAGTTGTTCGCAAATTAGTTGACGACATCACTTTCGCTAACGCGACTTGTGACTTCACTCCAACAGGAACTGTAACTCTTACTGAGCGTGTTTTGACTTTAGAAAAATTCCAAGTTCACAGACAACTTTGTAAGAAAGATTTCTTGGCTGACTGGGAAGCAAAGTCTGAGCAAGACGGATTCCTTCACGCTTCATTGACTGACGCTTTAATTGCTAACGTAATGGCAGGTGTTGCAGCAAACAACGAGCGCGTAATGTGGCAAGGTGTTAACGCAACAGCAGGTGAGTACGCAGGTTTCGAGACTTTGTTCTTGGCTGACGCTTCTGTTCTTGACGTTTCTTCACCTGTTGCAATCGACTCGACTAACGTTATCGACGAAATGAACCGTCTTGTTTTAACACTTCCAACACGCGTTCGTCGTGCTACTGAGAAGCCTGTTATCGCGGTTTCTTCTAACGTTGCTGAAGCGTTCAGAACTGCAATTTTAGGTCTTGGCGGTGGTTCTTACTTGTATCAAGGTGAGACTGTTAAAATGACTTGGCAGGGACAATACGACATCATCGAATGTCCTGGTATGTCTGACGACACAATGGCTATGTTCCAAAAGTCAAACCTTTGGTTCGGAACTAACTTGAAAGACCAATGGAACAATGTTGCTGTTTTGGATATGTACCAATACGACCTTTCTGACAACGTACGTTTCGCAGCTTCTTTCTTCGCAGGTGTACAATACGGATTCGGTAACGAAATCGCGTTCTACCAATACACTGCCTAATTAAATAACCAACCCTTGCACGAATAGAGGTGGTGGCATAAAAACCACCCCTCTTTTGTGCTAATAAAAATATAAACAATATGGCTTGTGAATTAAGTACAGGATTTACACTCGATTGCAAAGATGGCATCGGTGGTATTAAGCAAATTGTTTTGGTTGACAAAGCAAACGTAACTTCATTTTCTTTTCAAGTAGGAACTGAAATTGTGACTGCAATTAACGCTCTCAATCAGAATGATATTTACACTTATGAATTACCTACTCAAACAGGTTCTTTCGAAGAAACAATCAATTTCAACCGCGACAACGGAACTGTGTTTTACACACAGACTGTGAATGTAATGTTGCACAAATTAAGTTATGCAAAGCGACTAGAATTGCAAAATGTTGCTACTGCACGCGTTATTGTTTTTGTTGAAGATACGAACGGAAATTGGTGGGCTGTTGGTTACGAGTACGGAGCAGACCTTTCTACTGCAACAGCTGCAACTGGAACTGTTTTGGGAGATATGAATGGTTACACTTTGGCTTTCACTCACGAATCAGAAAAGCGCGCTTATAAATTAAATGCTTCTCCAACGAGCATTATAACTGAATAAAAAAACTTTTACACATAGAGGAGCAACGCGCTCCTCTGTGCTGTAATTTTAGCGTAAAGAAAAAAGGGAATGGTTTACCTCAATACAAACACAGCGAATCAATACGCGTGGCTTTCACTCGATGAAGGTCGTCAGTATTTCAATGTTGCCTTTACGCATTATCTACTTGTTATGACTTACGAAATGACAGGTGAAAAACTCGCGCAAGTAGTTACCGTAATAACCGAAAACGAACGCGTTACAAAAATAAGACTTACCACAGTTGGATTGCTCGATGCAGGTCGTTATCACTACGAAGTGTATGGACAAAACAGCTCAACGAATACAGATCCTACCGACGCTTCCGTAGTTGGTAAGGTTGAAGAAGGTTTAATGATTTTATCTAACGGAACAAATTACTTTGACGTTTCAACACCGACAATTCCTGTCGATGTAATTTATACAGGCTATTAAAATGAGTAACATACAAGAAATTTTACTTTCAAGATACGAGCCTGTTGAGGCGATTGAAAAAGAAAATAGAAGCGGTTGGATTGACTATGGAAATAACAACTTGTTTCCTCAACACTTAATCAACCTTTACCACAACTCACCAATACACAACGCATTGACGAACTCAATTGCGTTCATGATTGAAGGACAGGGTACAGGAACAATCCTCGACAACGCATTACAAGGTATTTCATTCGACTTAAAGTTACAAGGCGCATTTGTTGCTGAAGTTATTTGGTCAATGGACTTCACTCGCGTGGTTCAAATCAATCACTTACCTTTTGAGAATTGTCGTTTGGCATATGATCGTGAAGAAGACGATGTAACAGGTATTTGGTATTCTAAAGATTGGGCAAACACACGCTCAAAGAAAGGAAAGCCAGAGTTTATTCCTGCGTTTAATCCTTCAATCGCACAAGAGCAACCAAGACAAGTTATTTACGCTCACGGAATGAGCGCAGGAAGTGTTTACTATCCTAAACCCGACTACTTCGGTGCGTTGAATTACATCGAGTTGTCTTATCAAATGGGATTGTACCACGTCAATAATATCTTGAACGGTTTGTTCCCTTCGTTTATCATTAACTTCTTGAATGGTATTCCACAGAAAGAAGAACGTGAAGCAATTCGTCGTGAATGGGAAACTCGTTTGAGCGGTGCGAATAACGCTGGTAAGTTCTTAATGACGTTTAACGAAGATCCAACACGCGCTCCTTCAATTGAAGCGTTTCCTCTTTCAGATGCGGACAAACAATATCAGTTTTTGTCAGAAGAAACAGCGAAACAAATAATGGTTGGACACCGCGTTGTTTCACCTCTTATTCACGGAATCAGAGACACAACAGGATTCGGTTCTAATAAGGATGAAATGCTTGTTGGTTTGGAGATATTCAACAGCCAAGTTATTCGTCCATATCAAAGAATTATCGAAGAAGTCTTTACACCGATTTTAGGCGACGTAAATATAGAGATGAACTCTATCTTCGAAGACGGAATTTCAATCGATTCTAACGAGCCTACTGCAGTAATAGACGTACCTTCAACAGACGTGACTGAAACACCAATAGGAATAACTGAAAAAGTTAGTGATGTAACCTACAACGGAGCGCAAATTGCTTCTGCTTTAGAGATTGTTGCAGCGGTTGGACTTGGAACGCTAACGCAAGAACAAGCAATTGTATTCTTAGTTCAATTCTTAGGTCTTGATGTTGACGTTGCGAAGTCAATGTTTCAAACAACAGGTGACGCGGTGGCTAAATTGTCCGCTCAAAAAAAAAAGTAGTTGCGAAGAAGGCAAAGGATGCGGGTGTTAAGATAAGCAAAGAAGAAGGTGAAGCGTGGCTAAAACACCTACGCGAAAAGGCTGAATACATCAACGAAGAAGAATGGCAATTGCTATCTGATGAAGAAGTAACCAACCCAGAAGACGAAGAAAAGTTCCGTTCTGAATTTATGAGTGTTCGCGGTTATGCAAAACCCGACGAAAAGAGCGACGAAAAAGACACAGGATTGTATAAAGTTCGCTATTACTATTCAAGAAACTACACTTGGAAAGAAGGCGAAATGGTAACGCGCGACTTCTGTCAAGAAATGGTTGCGCTTTCAAAAATGGGTGCGTTATTTAAGTATGAAGATATTATTGCTATGGGTGACGACGGAATAAATGGACAATTCGCTCCAAGTGGTTCTTCAACTTACTCAATTTGGACGTACAAAGGCGGTGTCTATTGTCGCCACGCGTGGTTTAGAAAGGTATTTTTCCGTAAAAGAAAAGACGGAAAGTTCTTACCTAACGATGGATTGAAAAACGATACTGTTGTAACAGGAAAAGTAGCAAACGAACTATTTCCAAAAGGCGAAGAAGCGGTAAGACCGAACGATATGCCGAACAGAGCATCATTAAAATATAAATAAAAAACATTATGGCACTATCACCCGAAGTTCTACTCATTGACGAAAACTATATCAAAAAATACACTTGGATAAACGGCTCTGTTGATCCGTTGTTAATGTACCCTGCAATATATCTTGCGCAAGACGAATACGCACAGTTGTATTTGGGAACTGACCTTTACGAAAAGATAAAAGAAGACGTTGTGAACGACGATATTACAGGCGCATATGAGACGCTTTTGGACAAGTATTTGCGTCGAATGATTATGTGGTGGGCATTGTATGAAATGTTGCCTCATTTGTACGTTAAAACGGATAACGGAAGTCTTGTGATTAGAACAAGCGAAGACACTCAACCAATTGCACAAAGTGATTTACAGAACTACCGCGACCAATCGCGTTCGAAGGCTATGTTCTACACTCAAAGAATGGTTGACTATTTGTGCAACAACAGCTCAGACTTTCCAGAGTATTTGACAAACACAAACAATCAAATCTATTCACAAACAAATGTCTATCCATCCAACGCTTTTGAGATTAGCGACGGACGCGACAAGTATGTGTACCAATATCGTCGTCAAGGTTTAGGTTGGTTAAAATAATTATATGGCAAAAAGGGGACGGAAAAAAGACTTAACGATGCAGAAGATTTACGAAGAAAAGTTTCGTAAGTATCTCGCAAAGAAAGAAAAACAAATAAAGAAACTGAGCAATGAAAGTTAACGAGGAAGGTTACGCTCTGATTAAGCGTTTTGAAGGTTGTCGTTTGAAGGCTTACAAATGCCCTGCAAACATTTGGACGATAGGATATGGAAATACTTTCTACGAGAATGGAATGAAGGTGAAGGAAGGCGACGTGATAACTCAACAACGTGCTGAGGAATTAGCGAAGTTTATTATTGACCAATTCGCTGTAACCATTGCGCCATTCATCAAACAACCTTTGAATGACAATCAATTCAGCGCGTGTGTTTCACTTGCGTACAACATCGGACAAGGTGGTTTCAAAAAGTCTTCCGTCTTCAAAAAGTTAAACATCAACCCTAATGATCCAACGATTGCTGATTCTTTTCGTTTGTGGAACAAAGGTGGTGGAAAGGTTCTTGCAGGTTTGGTAAAAAGACGCGAAGCAGAAATTCAACTTTATTTCAAATGAACACAGAAAACGAGATTGCATTGATACACGAGGAACTTCAAGATATGAACAAGAAGATTGACCGCATCTATCACGTTTTGATTGGCGACGATCAAATGAAGATTGAAGGTCTTGTCGACAAGGTTCAGAAGCACGATAAATACATTCAGAACCAACGATTGCAAGTAGCTAAATTAAGCGGTATTGCAACTACTGCTGGTGTTGTTGGTGGTTTAATCGTTCAACTTATTTTGAAGATGTTATGAATGACTACATCAAAGAACTCATTCAATATGGTGCTTTAGGTGTAATCTGCATTGGTATGGGTTATATTATTTTCAAATACTGGCAAGCAGACCGCGCAGAAAAGCAAAGATTGATTGAAAGATTAGAAAAGTTAAACGACGAATTAAGACAGAACAAATGAAAGAATGGTTGAAAAGTTTGTTAAGTAATTGTTCGAAAGTTAGTTCGAAACGAATTATTGCTATATTTGTTACAATTAACTTAATCGTTTTAAGTTACGTTGCAACATTTTCTTACTACGTTTGTCCGATTGCGATGTTTGACACACTCGCTTTGCTTACAGGTGGTTTGTTTGGTGGAACAGTAATTGAACGATTCACAAAACAAAAATCAAATGGCGAAACAAACGGAAGCGCGCAAGATAGCAGCGGAGATTTGTAGTAAATTTCCCGACGCTCCTTCTCATTCTTTAGCGACCAAACTATTCAACGAATATCCAGAAGCATTTGATTCGCAAGAATCTGCACGAAATTTCGTTCGTCGTGTTCGTGGTAAAATGGGCGCAAAAAGTCGTAAATTTAATACTCAAAAAGAATTGATTGACACAGCACCTCGACCTTCCAACCCTTACGCACTTCCAAAGTCTTATTCAAAGAAACGTCGCCACGTTGAATTGAAGGGAAACAAGTTCTTAATCCTTTCAGATATTCACCTTCCATACCAAGACAACGAAGCGTTGGAGTGCGCTATTTCTGAAGGATTAAAACAGGGCTGTGACGCAATCATTTTAAATGGTGACGCGTTGGATTGTCATATGATTTCCGACTTTGTCAAAGATCCACGCAAGAGAAAATTCAAAGACGAACTATATTCTATTCGTCAATTCCTTGCGTCATTAAGAAACACCTTTCCAAACGCTCAGATATATTACAAAGAAGGAAACCACGAAGAAAGATATTGGCGTTATATGCGCATTAAAGCTCCAGAACTATTCGACATTGACGCTTTCGACTTTCCAACACTAACCCATTGCGACAAGCACGACGTTAAATGGATTGACGGAAAGAGCAAGTTAAACATCGGTAAACTTTCAATCTTTCACGGACACGAATTTGGAAAGCAATTCCTTCCGTCTGTCAATGTAGCGCGTGGGTTGTTTATGAAGACGAAGGTTTCTTCTTTGTGCGGACATCATCACCAGACTGCTGAACATAGCGAGCGCGACGCGAATGGAAAGTTTATTACTTGTTGGGGTGTCGCTTGTTTGAGTGAACTTTCGCCCGATTACAACCCCTATTCCCGCTATAATCACGGATTTGCCATTGTTGACAAAGGAACGAATGGTTCATTCAGCGTTAAAAATTACAGAATACACGAAGGAAAAATATTATGAGAAAGAATTTATTATTTGCAGTCCTGCTCGTTTTGGGAACGACTTTGATTTGGACGGTCATTTGTTGGAATTGGTGGGGACGCGATAAGTCAAAAGACGTTCACGTTAAAGTACAAAAACAAGACAGCGTTATCAACTACAACGCTGGTGAGTATGATCGTCTGCTCCAAGAACAAATAGAACTATATAAACAACTTCGAACCTATGAAGATGCTCAATCTAAATACAAAACCACCTATCAAAGAACTCGTTCTGCTGTTATTATTCGAGATACTATTGTTAGCGTTGATGTTCTCCGTTTGGTGAACTCCTGCGACAGTGTTATTGCTTCCGATTCACTTGTAATTAACAATCTCAAAGAACAATTAAACATTGAAGGAGAAAAAATTGACAACTTGCAAGAAACAATCGGTGCTTATGAACAGAAGGAAGACATATTGACCGAAGAAATTAACACTCTAACTGCTGAAAACAAAAAGTTAGACAAACAAAAAAAGCGCAGAAACCACGCTTTAATCTTTACAACGTCTGTCGCTGCTCTTTCTACTTTTGTTCTTTCAATTTTACTTTAGATTCGGGAACGTAGAACTTCAAAGAGAATTCAATGGCTTCACTTAAAAAAGTGTTGCGACTATTCTCGCCTCTCTTTTCGTCTATCTCGTTCCAAAGGTCTTTGTGTAAGTAGACACAAATTCCTTTTTTAGTTTTGCTTTCTGGCATATTCTTCAATTTTAAGTTTCTTCAACAATTTCAATTGAAATAATAGGTGGGCATTCGTTTGTAAAAACATAATAGCCATCGCAACGACAACACAATCCAAATTTTTCAGCGTAATCTTTCAATATATTTTTCGCTTTTGTTTTTGATTTATAACGTTGGTAGTGTGTCATTAAATCATTTCTTCTAAAAATTAGTTTATAAACCATCTTCTTCAATTTTAAGTTTCTTCAAATACAACGCAAGGTCTAAGGCTTCCTCGTAAGCGTGTTGTAGCCATTCTGAACGCGTTAAGTCTTGTCGGTCTAACGTTGTTCCGTAAGTCTCCATTCCCTTCGCTTCTCGCGCTTCTAATTCAGCAATGACTTGCGTGAGTAGATTACTTTTCTGCATCTGGCTTCGACATCATTGAACCTATCATAAGCGCTAAATAGATTTTCTCTTTCGCGTTCAAGTCCTTTCGTTGTGAAAGTTCAAGGAGAATATCTCCGAGAATCTTTCCCTGTTGGAAGTAGTTCGCAAGAGAATTAACAATTTCGCGTTCGCGTTCGTAAGTCATTTTTAAAGACTCGTATAGTGGTGTGTTTTTCATAGTTTTTCAATTTCTTGTTTAACTTCTTCCCAATAATCATTAAATATATCAGAAACGTGTTCATTATCTACACTATTAATTATCTCATCTACTGCTATTAAAGCACATTGTTTCGCTAAACTTTTATTTAATGCTACTGCAACCCAACCATATTTCTCATCCATTGCGTGAGCAGTCAATAAAAAGTATTTGTCAAATAATTCTTGCGCCTTTTGTTTCTTATCCATATTGTAAATGTATGCTAAATAATTCTAACCTACAACATATTGTCCATAACTTGGATTGAGTTCGAAGTACATTCGCATCATTATAGCGTCGGCAACGTCAGGTGAAATACCTTCGCGGTTCTTAATAACGTCCTTTGGGGTTACCTGCAACTTTCCGTCAACGTCTGCGCGGTGTCGTTTAATCATTTCTAATTCACGCACGATTTGTTCTTTGCGCGTACTTGAAAGAATAGTGACCTTGTTTTCTTCAACGTATTGAGCGAGTTTGTAGTAACATTCACTCTTTAAATTTTGGTATTGTGGGTGTTTGGGTTTTGATCCATTTTGAAAGCCAACGCATTTAAGGTAATCAACCGCACCCGCTCCGATTCCGTCTTCATCTGCAATAACATTTTGCAGAAGAATTGAGTGTTCTTTCATTACAACGCGAATCTTGTTCACGACTTCGTCAATGGCTGCACGATTGAGTTCAATTATGTCGATGATAGTAAGACCTTCCCAAACAATTATAATCGTTCTGTCCTTCCCGAAACGCGCAATGTCGGCTGTGATATACTTCTTGCCTTCATTAATTACTTCGTTGCGGAACATTCGAAGTAGGTTCTCTGTGTTAAATAGTTTGTCGCTGTCGTCGTCAAACTCCCAATTGCCTTCTAAAAGACGTTTTCGGTCATATTCTGGAAGGCGTCTAAGAGATTCAATGTAAGCAACAGGAAGGAAGGGGTTGTCTTGTGGTAACGCCTGAACAAAAGCACGGTGTGAAGGTAGTTCGCTTCGGTTCGCTTTGATATAAAATTCATTATACAACCAACCTTTCGAAGGATTGCAAGAAAGAAAACCTTTCGGAATAAGACCGAACTCGTTCAACTTATAACGACAACGGGAATGAACAATGTTAACCGCTTTCTCTGTTACTTCTGCGACTTCGTCAATGAAGTAGTCGGTAATTTCCAACGATCCAAGTGAATCGAAGTTCGGATTTGAAGGATAAGCGAACAGGTCTTTCAATACAATTTCACTTCCATTGAAGAACTTAATTACATTCGTTTGTCCGTTGTAGGTGTAGTGTTTATCTGCAACCAATCCAAACTCACGCGCTGTTTCAAAGAACGTATTGAGTGTCGTCTTTTTCAGCGTGTCTAATTTAGAACGTCCAATAAGCGAACGTGTTCCAGCATACTTCAAACGACGTTGTATCTGCCACATACAACCGAACTTAGTCTTTCCACCGCCTGCCGCGCCACCGTATAACAATTGCTCAACTTCACAATCCGTCGCTAAGTAGTTCAACGCTTCAATTTGACGCGGCAGGTATTCGGGTTTATATGGTTTCAAAATAAATTCAGTTGTTTAAATGTTGTATATCCAGCAAAAACTTTTTCAGTATTCGCGTCTATTATATCTGCAAATTCTATCTCGCAGAATGTTCCACAATCTGGAACAATAGGTGGTTCGTGCTTTCCTTCATTTGGTTTTAATTCATCAAGGAACTTTTCTTTAATGCACGAATGACCTGCTATTCTTTCTGCTTTTGCCATTCTTTCAAAATGTTGAGGAAAGTGTTTGCGTATATGATTCCAATAACCTTTACCACCTTTAATACAACCAATACAATTGTTGTTGTGAAAACCTAATTCGTACATTTTAGGCAACTTAATTCCATTGAATAAAAGCAATTCAGCACATTGCTGTTTTGTCATTTTACGGTCAATCAATGGAGTTAGTGGTTTCGCTTGGGGGTATTGTTGTGCGAATCGAATTGCTCGATTGATTTCTTTTTTGTCGTATTCAAAACCGAAGATTTGTCCTTCGTATTCAAATTCTTTTTCAATTGCTTTGCGAACATCTTTTTTTAAAACTTTCGTACACATTGCGCCTGTTGGAGAATTAACAAATTTTGCTATTTCAACAACTTCAAATTGGTCTTTATATTTTTTACAACGTCTGCGTTCTACTTTAACACCCAACCATTTTTCACAATCCGTTATAAAGCGTTCGTTGTCTTCGTGAGCGCTATCTATTTCAATGTAAAATAAGCGTACATTTTCTTTTCCATATTCTTCAATGGCTAACTTACAAGCAACAGCCGAAGTAACACCACAACTAAACCATCCTATTATCATTGCTTACTCAAATAAAGTTTGTATAATTCACGAAAGCCTTCAAACTGAATTGCTTCTTTCAATAGCTGTCTTTTGCGGTCACTCATTCGTTCAACCATTCCTTTGCTCAATTGCTGTTCGTTGAAGACTGTCTTTCGTGCCTTCGCTTTGCAAAAATTATATTCGTCGTCTGTGAATGTTTCAGCCGTTATACGTTTACTTTCTTCTAACCACCGCATCATTGACACTCCGCGCAATTCTAACGTCGTGTATTTGCCTTGTTTGAAGCTCTGCACGTCTTCATCTAACATTCTTCTCCAGCTGTCGTCGTTCACCGCCATTTCATTTTCTTTTATTTGTTGTGCTTTTTCTTCTATTGCTTCTGCAATCTCTCTCTGAATTTGTAAGTTCGCCTTGTCGCGGTGTGGTTTGTAGTGCGTCAACACGTCGCCAATAAACGACACGCTCAACGCTCCAAAATGCTCACACTTCTTTGACAGTTCATTCGCTGCGTTTAGTTCGAACGCAAGGTTGAAGTGTTCAAACGTAACCCACCTAAAATGTTTCACTATAAATTCATGAAGCATTTGCAACAGTTGCGCTTCGGGAAGTGCTATTCCGTACATAGCGCAAACCTTTGAACATAACTTGACAAAAGTTGGCAAGTCGTAATCTGCTACAAATGCGCTTTCTCTTTCCGCACGATCAACCCTTTGTGTAATTGTGAGCGTCGTTGTAGATGCGTTGCGCAGCGTCTGAATCGAATTTTCCATTTTTGATTTTTGTGTTTTGGTTTGTTGTTGCGAATGTACTTAAATCCCACTTACGAACCGCAGCCTTCCAATCTTTCATTGGATTCCTTCCCACCTTCCAACCATTCGCCTCGTAGTGAGCGTGGAATTTCTCGGTGAATTTCAACGCGTCTTCGTTGCTTAACTTTTCACAAGCGTAGTCGAAGATTTCTTTAATTGTTGGCTTGATAAACGCGGTCTTCTTTTCTTTCGTTGTTGCTGGAAGGTTTGCCTGTGGAACGGATAAGCGAATAAGAATGTCGTTTATCTTTTGTTCCTGTTCCTTAACCTGCGCTTCGAGTGTTTCAACTCGTTTCTTTAGTTGTAGTATTAGCATTATAATTTCTCCTCTCTGATTTCGATTTTGAATAAGTCTTTTAGTATTTCAACCTCAGCGTCTTTGAAGTTGGTCGTGCCTTGTTCACGAAGGCAGTAATTGCTTTGTTCAATGCCTAACTTATACGCGAGGTATTCTTGGCTGTAACCGTAGAATAATCGGTAGCACTTGACGGATTTATGAAATGGTATCATTCCCAACCCTCCCCTTTTGCTTCGTCGTCTGCGTAATCCCATTCGTCGCAGTCTGGACAAGTAACAATCTCTCCGTCGTTGTCAATCATTTCATAAGCGGAATCCCAATCTTCAAGCTGTTGATCTTGAAGAACAAAGTCTACGCGCTCGGCTAAAAGTTCTTTGTCGCAATTTGGACAAAATGTTAATTCTGATTTCATTTCTTTAATTGTTTTTTTAGTTTGATTTGTTTTTGGTGTTCTAAATGCTCCACAAATTTAGTAAAAAACTTCATTGGTTTAGCATAACCTATCTCATTTAATAGATAACAGATTCTTTCAACGTCTTGTCGGTAGTTTCTGTCGCACTCAATCTGCCAACTAACCTGCTTGATTCCGTGAAGAACTGTTGCGTGGTCTTTTGCGTAATGCTCTCCAATATGCGCAAGACTGAGCATATAGCAAGGACGTACAATAAAGAATATGATTTGTCTTGCATTTACTATCTCGCGTTTGCGCGTCTTATTATAAAGCATTTGAGAAGGTATTCCCAAAACCGAACAGGTAACGTCTTCCAACGCGCTCCAGAACATCTCTTTCTCATTGTCCAATTCCTGCTGTTGTTTGATTTGTTCGCTTGTTAAACGCTCGTAGCGTGGAGTTATCATTGTCCACAAAGTCTCGAATCGTTCAAGGTATCGAAAGGGAATCATATCCACAATCTCTTGTCTTATTTGTTCGTTAGTCATTTTCTTCGTTGATTAAGATTGTTGGTGTAAATGTGCTGAATACTTCTTCGCGTGACAATCCTGTGTGAAGGCAAATGTTGTTAAAGTCTTTAATTCTCATTCGCTCTGGATGTGCAACGTAAAGTCGTGCTGTTGGATCACTGATTCGAAGAACGTTCTTGAAGTTGTTCATCGTCTTGAATTGACTTTTGACAAGTCGCCCAAATGGTGTTGAATAGATTTGTTTATTCATTTTTTCAATAGTGGTTTAATCAACTGCGCTTTCTTCTTGTTTTCTTCGTGGTTCGTTCCGCGTAACTCTGGATTGCGTTCCTTAACTAATCGAGCTATGCGTGTTATGTTGTCGGCTGTGGTGTATTTACCAAGTTCGTACATTGCAAAGAAGTTGCTTGTGATGTCTCTGCGCTCTGCAAATTGGTCTTGCCATATCTTCACACAAAGTGCTTTGTTGTCGTTACGGTATTTCTTTGCTTGTTTGAGTAGTTTCTCAACGCGCTTTTCAAGTGATACTAATTTTTTCATTTTGATTTTAAGATTAAGAGAGGGTATGTTTCAACCCTCTCGTTATTATTTAGAATGGAAGGTCGTCTTCGTTCTCTTGTGGTTGAACTAATCCTTTTGCTTCAAGCATTTCCTTCGCCTTGTTCATTTGATCCGCAGAACGCTCCAAACGTTTGCTAAATTCAGCCGATGAACTCACTTTGTTTTGAAGCCACTCTGGCAACATCTTAAAACGCAAGTCGAAGTCTTCGCTGTCGTAGTCCAACAAGAACGAAGCGTTCACTTGTGGTGGGCAAACCATTCCCTTCGCAAGTGGTGAAGCTCCCTTCAAATCTGCGTAAGTACGCCCTGTGTTCGCTGTGCGGTGCATTACGCTCACCATTGCTTCTTTTCCAAGTAAAGTACCGATGTCAAATTTGTTCGCTTCTGCGTCGCTCATTGCCTTACCTAACCACGATTGAACGAAGGCGCGTAAGCCACTTTTCTCGTGCATTGAAAGAGTGAAGTCGCGACCAATTGAGAATGGTTGTTCGCCTTTGCCGAAGTCAGCTGTTTCAAGTGGTAGTTCGAATACAAGACGAACTTTGTTCACCAACTTTTCTTCACCTTGATAGGTGTCTACTATTGTTCCGATGTGAATGATTTGGTAGCAACGCGCTACGTGTGTTCCTGCAGGGACTGTCTGTCCTCCGCCTCCGTTGTTGTTTTGTTGTGCAATAATGCTCATTGTGTTGTTATTTTGTTGATTTATATAAGATTCAAATTTGTTTGCGAGTTTCGATTCTTCGTTCTGCCAGAACCATTCGTTGGCTGACATTTGTTCTTCCTCGCTTATTCGCTTGTAGTAACCCATTTTAGATATGATCTTGGAAGATACGATAGTCAAACTCGAAAGTGATTCCGTCTTTCTTTAATCTGACGTAGTGCAAGTCAAAGTCTGGTTCATCCTTGCGGAAGAAGCGACCAAGAACATCGAACTCAAATACGTTGCCTTTTTCGTCTGTGAACTGGCGTCCTTCGTTTTCGTGAAACCAACCGTTGTCGTGTTCGAAGTTCTGTGCAATTACTTTGATTTCTTCATTGAGACGTTCGATGTCGTCCATTGAAAAGTGATAAGTGATTTTTGGATTGTACATTGATTTTGATTTTTAGTGGTTACAAATGTATTCAATTAAGTCGTCGTTCCAACGCAATTCTGAAATTTTTTGATGTTTCTCTATATTGGCTGCTATCTCGTTGTGCGTTAGGTTGTAGGCTGACGCGCTCGAATAAACGCAAATAAAGTTAGATTTCTTCTGGTGGCTTTGGTAGTTCTTTCCAATGCGTTGTAACAATGTGCTTGAGTACTCGTTCAAGTTTGTCAATTCTAAAGGAGCAATACGCATCCCAATCCAATGTTCCATTTCTCTTATCACCCCAATAATTTTTGGCGATGATAAGAGCTTCTTGAATTTCATTGACGTCTTCTCCAAATAGAAGTGGTGTTTTGCATTCGTGTTTTTCATTGTTCATTTGATTTATGGTTTTGATTTAAATTTCTTTTGATTCAAGGACTGTTTGACGTGGTTCGAAACACACCGCTTTGTCAAATTCTTCTTTCGCGGCTTCGTAGGTTTTAAAGCAACCTACATAGCTTACGTCAATTTTTAACCAGTACAGAGTTTCGTTGTACTTTACTTCTTCGATTAGTTCTACTTTCATTTTGTTCTGTTGTTTTGTGTTTAAAAAGTTATCGTTAATGTTTGCAAGGTCATTGCAGAAATCTTCTATGTATTGGCTCATTTGCTTATGTGATTTGGGGTTTGTTCTAATTGTCTTGTTTGTTCGTCAATCGTTCCTGCGATTAACATTCCTGCGAATAGCATCGCGATAAAGAGTAGTGTTTTTTTCATTTGATTATTTGTTTATGAGTATTGAACGATTTCGATTTCTATCTCTGGCTTGTTGCCTTCTGAATATGCGTAGTATTGGTCTTCGCGGACGTTAAGAGATTTTTCTGATGCGTGACGCATTAAACAATCTACTGCTTGATTCTCTGTTGCAAATTCGAACTCTTGAACTAACTTGCTGTTGTGGTAAAATTCTACGTTGTACATTTTGTTTTGTTTTTGTTTATCTTTGGTGTTGTTGTTAATTGTTTGACAAATATATGCTAAACTTTTGAGATAGCAAGAAAAAAATAAACTTTTTTTGAAAATAATTTATAACTAATTGAAAATGAACGTAAAAACTTTTAAGAAAACATATAAAAAAAATAGTTCGAAGCGTAAAATTGCACCCGAAAGCGAAGCGAACCAACAAGAAATTGTAATAAAATACCTTCGTTTAGCATATCCCGACGCGTTGTATTGCGCTTCTGCAGGTGGAATGAGGACAAGTTACTTACAAGCAATCAAGATGAAACGCACAGGTTACGTCAAAGGCTTTCCCGACCTATTCATTTACGAGCCACGTGGAGAATATCACGGTCTTGCTATTGAAATGAAGAAGGAAAAAGGTGGTGTTGCATCACCAGAGCAGAAGCGTTGGCAAGAGCAATTACGAAACAGGGGATATGCTTCTTATATTTGTAAAGGAAACGAACAAGCAATTAAAGTTATCGACGAATACTTGAATGGGTGAAACTTGACCGCTACATAGAAGGACATTACAAAAAGTTCAAGGAACTTGCGAAAGGAATTGCGCGAGGTGAGGATTTCTATGAAGACTTGCTTCACGATTCTTTGTTGTCTATGTTTGGCTCAAAGCATATTGAGAAACTAATCGAAACAGGAGAGTTCGAGTTCTATCTCATTCGCGTTATGTATCTTTCAGTCAACTCACCTAATAGTCCTTTCTATCGTCAAACGATTGCGTGGAATAGAAACAGACGCGACTTCAAAGAATACGCTCACGAAGTGGACAAGACGTGGTTAGGCGCACGAATGACCAACGAGCAACTGGATATCTTAATTAGTCGTCTAACCGAGTTTGAACGCTTAATCTTTCAAGAATACATCTTCGAAGGTTTCACCTACCGAGAATTTTCAAAACAAACAGGAATACCCACTGTCTTCCTTTACCGCACCATTGATAGTATAAAACAAAAAATAAGAGCAAATGTTATTCGCAAAAAGTAATGAGTATAAAAGACGACTTGAAATTTGTCGCACCTGTAAATTCTTCGAAGCATCAACGCAAAGCTGCGGCCGGTTGATCGTAGGCGAAGAAGTAGAAACCGAAGTGTTGTTCCGCAAGAAGTCAATCAAACTTTGTGGGTGCGTTATGCCGATAAAAGCAAAGTTAGCGTTCGCACAATGTCCAGCGTCTAAATGGTCGGGAGTGTTGTCTCTTGACGAACAAATCGAGTTCAAGCGTTTTTTGCTCGATATGAAAGCTCAAGGACGTTTAGAGGATAAAGACTTGATGAAGTTCTATTCGTTCAAGGACAAGGCTACAGGAGCGTTCAACGAGCGTTCAACGTGCAGTCCTTGTGTACGCAAAGACATCAATATGTTTTTGGAGTCGATGAAAGACGTGATCGTTGAATAAAGTTAAAAACTTTTTTTTGCAGATTAAAATAAACAACGCATCTTTGTTGCAGCCAAGTAAGAAGTTATTACCCCCTTTTGTTTTTGCTTGGCGGCTAGAAACAATTGGGGGATATTTTTTTTAATAAGAGTAATGAATACACGCGTAAGCTGAATAAGAGTAAACAAGACCTTCGTAAGTCAAAGCGAAGTAACCAATGACTACACTTGCAATAAACCAATGCTTGGAACGTGCAACTGCTCTTTTAAGAGCAAAGACAGTTTGTTTTTCTTGGGGAGACTTTTTCTTTTCTTTCTTTTTCTTTTACCTTTTTCTTTTTCTTTCTTTTCTTTTCTTTGCATATTTAGTGACATACTAATAAATTTAATGACATAAAATGACACTTACTGAAAGAAAACTTGTAATAGTTCCAGAACATCAAATAAAATGGTTTGATAAAAACTATGGTTTTATTAATGACGATAAGTTCCAAACTGACGGTGCTTCTTGGGCTATGTTAAAAAGTAATATTAAAGGTAACAATTATAAATTTTTATATTACAATGGTAATTCAGATGGTTTGATAGAAGGATTTTGGTTAGGATATCACGCAGGTAATCAATCAACTATTAACACTCAATACTTTTTAGACTGTTGTTTAATGGCTGAAGCAGATGCTATTGAATTGGAATTTTATGAAATTGCTTTTAACATTAATACGCTTCATAAGGAAATTACAACTTACATTATAAACGCAGAAACCGAATTCAATTCAATCATATTAAACAAATGATAATCATACCAGCTCAACTCGAAGCAGTAACAACAAGGAAGGACAAGACGCTCAAACTAACCTTTGGAACGAATGAACTTTCACCTGCTCAAGCGTCAGAACTATTCACAATCGCAAATCAATTCGGTTATCTCGCTTTCAAAGACGAAGATTTCAAAC